>OBUZ01000735.1_pt1 | contig 14584 bp, 13 predicted proteins | sample 1494961 | NCBI WGS metagenome assembly OBUZ01 (sample SAMEA2579939, study PRJEB22360) | human gut metagenome | biome: human gut; feature: human-associated habitat; material: faeces | place: Denmark | collected 2008/2010
TACTATTTATTGAAAATGGTCATGTTTATTTTGTACTATTTATATTCTAACATCAATTCTCTGCGGAAGCAGATTGAAGAAGAGGCGGATTCAGAAGTCTTGGACAGTCTTTATGAGAAAGCGATGGAAGCGGAATCTTTAGAGCAGTTTTATGGGGAAGCAGATCGTGTTTTTGCCACAGTGAAACAATCATAGAACAGGTCTTTTATGGCAGATTATTTTTATCTGCCAGTCTGTTACAAATCTAAATCAAGTCAAATATTCGAGGCTAAAAATCATATAGTATTTTATATACAGAGGAATTCTTAAAAAACTTATTCAGGCATGAGTGTAATATAAAAAGTGCCACAGACTAAAAATCTGCGACACTTTTAAACTTTGTGATCACTTTTCGATTATTTATTATTCAGCAGAGATTGCTCCTGTTGGGCATTGTGCTGCACAAGCGCCACAGTCAACACATGCATCTTTATCGATTTCGTAGTGGTCAGCACCCTGAGAAATAGCTCCTACAGGACATTCAGCTTCGCAAGCTCCACAGCTTACGCATTCATCACTAATTACGTGTGCCATAGTATGTATCCTCCTTTTTGTACATTTGATAGATATGAAATATATCTACCCTTTCATTTATTTTAATACAAACAGACCAAATATACAAGCAATTTTATGCTTTCAATTTAGTACATTTATAGGCGGACAAAATGATATTTTTTGCCGCTGCTGCCTCTTCCTTAGTTGCTTCCGGTGTATCTTTTAAAGGATAATCCATATTAAGATTTTCATATTTTACTTTTCCCATGGAATGATACGGAAGCACGTCCAGTGCATGGACATTGTTCAGTGTGCCAAGAAAATGTCCTAATTCTTCTAAATATTCTTTGTATAAAGTAATCCCTGGAACTACAACATGACGAATCCAGACTGGAATATGCTTTTCATCAAGATATTTTGCAAATGCAAGAATACGCTCATTCGAATGAGCGGTAAGCTCTTTATGTTTTTGAGGGTTAATGTGTTTGATGTCAAGCATGATTAAATCTGTCACTTCAAGAAGAGTATCCAGTTTATTCATAAATGTCTCATTATCTGGTTGAAACATAATGCCGGAAGAATCAATACAAGTGTGAATTCCATCTTTGTGAAGTTTGGTAAATAGTTCAATGAGAAAATCCATCTGCATCATAGGCTCTCCGCCGGTCACAGTAACACCACCGTTGTGATAGAATGGCATATTACTGTAGAAACCTTCTAACACTTCATCTACGGTCATCTGAGTGCCTTTGTTTGGTTCCCAAGTGTCTGGATTATGACAATAGAGACATCTCATAGGACAACCTTGGAAAAAGATTACATAACGGATTCCGGGACCATCTACTGTACCACAGCTCTCGATAGAATGAATATAACCTTTGGTCATAAAAAAGTCTCCTTTTGCAACTATGTTTGCTCATATACGTTCGTCCATCTCATTAGTAGAAAACCGGCCAGGTTTCCATGCGAGCATGACCCTGTCCGGCTTTTACTAATGTGTGAACTTTATCGCTTACATACCTTCGTGGAATGTACGTGAGATAACGTCGTCTTGCTGTTCTTTTGTCAATTTGATAAAGTTTACAGCGTATCCTGAAACACGAACAGTTAATTGTGGGTAGTTTTCAGGATGTTTTTGAGCGTCTAATAAAGTTTCTCTTGTAAATACGTTAACGTTTAAGTGGTGTCCACCTTGTTCTACGTATCCATCTAACATGTTTACTAAGTTATCTACTTGTTGTTGATTTACTGCCATCTTAAATTCCTCCTTCGATCTTATTCGTTGTCGATGCTTTCCATGATGTTTGGAATATTGCAAGCCTGGTTTCCGCATTCTTCGATTCTGTCAAGATCTAAGTCTCCAGCGAATACCTGGTCTTCTTTTCCAAGAGCACCCGGAATGATTGAGAATGTATTTGAAATACCGTCTTGTGCGTGTCTGAATGGAATCTTAGCAACAGAAGCAAGTGATGCTAAAGCACCGTGAGTATCACGTCCGTGCATTGGGTTAGCACCTGGAGCTAAAGGCTCTCCCATTTTTCTACCATCTGGTGTATTACCAGTTTTCTTACCATATACTACGTTAGAAGTAATTGTTAAGATAGAAGTTGTTGGCACACCTTGGCGGTATGTATGGTGTTTTCTTACTTTGTCCATGAATGAACGAACGATTTCAACTGCGATTTCGTCAACACGATCGTCGTTGTTACCGTATTTAGGGAATTCACCTTCTACTTTGTAGTCTACAACTAGTCCGTCTTCATCTCTTACTGGTGTTACTTTTGCGTATTTGATAGCGCTTAATGAGTCAGCTACAACAGAAAGTCCTGCAATACCTGTTGCGAAGTAACGTTTTACTTCTCTGTCATGAAGAGCCATCTGAAGTTTTTCGTAGCTGTATTTGTCATGCATGTAGTGGATGATGTTCAATGTATTTACATAAAGTCCTGCTAACCATTCCATCATGTCATCGAATTTTTCCATTACATCATCGTAATTAAGCACATCGCCTTCAACCGGACGGTATTTTGGTCCAACTTGAACTTTCAGTTTCTCGTCAACACCACCGTTGATTGCGTATAATAAACATTTTGCAAGGTTTGCACGAGCTCCGAAGAACTGCATCTCTTTACCAACTTTCATAGAAGATACACAGCAAGCAATTGCGTAGTCATCTCCGTGAGTCTGACGCATTAAATCATCATTTTCATATTGGATAGAAGATGATTTAATTGACATCTTAGCACAGTATTCTTTGAACGCTTTTGGTAAACGTGTTGACCAAAGTACTGTTAAGTTTGGTTCTGGAGCTGTACCTAAGTTATCTAATGTGTGAAGGTAACGGAAAGATGTCTTTGTAACAAGCGGACGTCCGTCAACACCAACACCACCGATAGACTCTGTTACCCATGTTGGGTCACCTGAGAATAATGCATTGTACTCTGGTGTACGAGCAAATTTAACAAGACGTAACTTCATGATGAAGTGGTCAATGTATTCCTGAGCCTGTTCTTCTGTGATCAATCCTCTGTCTAAGTCACGCTGGATATAGATATCAAGGAATGTAGAAGTACGTCCAAGACTCATTGCAGCACCGTTTTGCTCTTTAACAGCTGCAAGGTATCCAAAGTATAACCACTGGATAGCTTCTTTTGCGTTAGCAGCTGGTTTAGAAATGTCATATCCGTAGATCTGACCTAATTTTGCTAAATCTCCAAGTGCACGGATCTGTTCTGATAATTCTTCACGAAGACGGATATTTTCACCAGTCATTCTTACTAAAGAAGTAGCAAGCTGTTGTTTTTTGTCTTCGATCAACCAGTCTGTTCCGTATAATGCAACACGACGGTAGTCACCGATGATACGTCCACGTCCGTAAGCATCCGGAAGACCTGTGATGATAGCTGATTTTCTGGCTAATCTCATCTCTGGTGTGTAAGCATCAAAAACACCCTGATTATGTGTCTTTCTATATTCAGTAAAGATTTTTACAACTTCAGGATCTACTTCGTATCCATTTTCATGGCATGCATTCTGAGCCATACGGATACCACCAAATGGCTGAAGAGAACGTTTGAAAGGTTTATCTGTCTGGAAACCAACGATCTGCTCTAAGTCTTTGTCTAAGTATCCCGGTCCGTGAGAAGTAATAGTAGATACGATCTTTGTATCCATATCTAATACTCCGCCAGCTTCACGCTCTTGTTTAGAAAGGTCCATAACCTGAGCCCAAAGTTTTGTAGTAGCTTCTGTAGGTCCTGCTAAGAAAGAGTCATCTCCTTCATATGGAGTGTAGTTCTCCTGAATAAAGTTGCGGACATTTACAGATGTACGGTTCCAACGTCCTGGTTTGAACCCGTCCCAATTAGAATTCCAATTTTTTTCCATTGGTAAAATCCTCCTGTTAGATATAATTTATTAAATAAAAAATGAATAGTATTTCAATCGAGCTTATTATAACATTAGATAATAATTTAACGCAAGGCATATATTGTACAAAAACGGATACAGTATACAATTTTTGATAAAAATTTATCAAAATATTGGGTTATGCAGAAAAATTTAAGAAATAATTTATCCCATTTTTGAAGATTTTGGTGTATAGTGATAAAGGATAAAATTAAGAATTGACTTAGGAGAACTATAAATATGAAGAAAAGATGGAAAATAATCGCAGGGATTCTTTGTATTACTTTAATGGGAACTGCGTGCTCAAAAAAAACAATAAACGACGGGGAAGAGCAGCAGACAACAGTGGATAAGACCGGGAAGGAAGAGAATGAGAATCAGAGTAAACTTGATGTGCTCCGCCCAATTGCATATTCCAATGTTGAGAATCTGAATTTAGAACCGGGATTATATATTTCTATTATAGGAAGAAACAGCAATGACAGTTATTGGAATGAAGTGAAAGAGGGAGCGGAAAGAGCAGTTGCGGACATCAATTCTATGCTTGGGTATAAAGGGGATGACAAAGTACGTCTGAATTACAGTGGGCCAAGCGAGAGCGACGATGTGGATGAACAGGTTAATATTTTGGATGAAGAGCTTGCCAGATACCCGGTTGCGGTTGGAATTTCAGTAGTAGATGCGACAGCATGCGAGGTACAATTTGATCTTGCGGCAGAAAATGATATTCCGATTGTTGCATTTGATTCGGGAAGTGAGTATCAGGGAGTGGTAGCGACATGTTCTACGAACAACCAAGAGGCTGCAAAGACGGCAGCGTCAAAACTTGCTTCTATTATGGATGAAAATGGGGAAGTGGCATTGATCATGCCGGATTCTCAGGCTATGAATACACAGGAAAGAGAAAAAGGGTTTCGGGATGAGATTGCAGCATCGTATCCGAATGTGCAGATCGTAGATGTGTATTACATGGATCAGTTAGAGGAGAAGGCAAAGGCAATTGCAGAAGAAAAGAATGCAGCTAAAGCAGAAGGAGAAGAAGAGATTCAGGCGGAATCACTGACACAGGAAGATGTTATAAAATATATTTTAGAGCAGCATCCGAATTTGAAAGGGATTTGTGCGATGAATCTGAGCGCGACAAAACTGGTGACAGATGTGTTGACTGAGGTGGATCGGGATGATCTGAGTGTGGTTGGATTTGATGGTGGAAACGATCAGATGAAGCTGTTAAAAGAAGGAAAGGTGAATGGGCTGATTGTACAGAATCCGTATGGAATGGGATATGCGACTGTTGTTGCAGCGGTAAGAGATGTGTTGGGGCTTGGCAATGAAGCGGTGATCGACAGTGGATATACATGGGTGACAAAAGATAATATGGATAAGAACGCAATAAAAAGGATGCTTTATTAAGGCATCCTTTTTTGTAATGAAAACGTAAATTCTGTCCCGACACCTTCCGTGCTCACAACGTTGATATTTTGTTTGTGAGCCTGAATGATTTCTTTTACAATGGAAAGCCCAAGTCCAGTTCCTTTTTTATCTTTTCCGCGGGATAAGTCTGTCTTGTAGAAACGTTCCCAAATTTTATTGAGACTTTTTTTCGGGATTCCAATTCCGTGATCCTTGACTGAAACAAATACTTTTTCATTGTGTTCGGTTGTCTCTATTATGATTTCAGAATCATTTGGACTGAATTTGATAGCGTTATCCAAAAGGTTGTATAAAACCTGTTGGATTTTTCGTTTGTCAGCTGAGACATTAAGTACTTTGGTGGCAAAGAGTAATTTGATAGAGATTCTCTTGCCAGTGCAGGTTCCTTCAAAAGTTGCAGCTGTATTTTTTATGACTTCATGGATGTCAAATGATGTTTTGTCCAAAAGCATATTCTTTGTATCAAATTGATTGAGTGTCAGAAGATCCTGAGTCAGATCGGTCAGACGCTCGGTTTCAAATAAAATAATCTTAAAATATTTGTCCTGCATTTCTACAGGAATGGTTCCATCTGCCATCGCTTCCAAGTACCCTTTGATAGAGGTGAGCGGAGAACGAAAGTCATGGGATACGTTTGCAATAAATTTTTTCTGATAGTCGTCCATATCTTTCAATTGTGTGGACATATAATTTAACGAAGCGGACAAATATCCAATCTCATCCTGTGTAGTGACTGGTATCTCATACTCCAGATTGCCGGAGGCATATTGCTTCGCAGCCTCTGTGATTTGCCGAAGAGGGCGATAGACGAAGAATTGAAATGCCGCCAAAATGGAAAATGACAGAAGATAGATGACAAAAGCAGTAATATACACCGGTAATAAAAGTGTCTTACATTCTTCATCCAAGTGGGAAACAGGCTTATGGATGAGTAAGTATCCCTTCACAAAATAGCTGTTTGTCACTGGTGTGATGATTGTGATCATATCTTCGTCAAAATAACCGTGATAATCACTGATCTGATAGGTACTGCTTCCGTTTTCCGCCGGATTAAACTCTTTGATCTTCTCAGGAGCAGAAGGTTGTCCGGATAAAATAGAAGACGTGATCAGTGTTCCGTCGGATTCCACGAACCACAAGTTTGCAGAAGTGTACTCCTGCATTCCATTCAGCTGCGCATGGATATCCGAAAGAGAGATGTCCTCCGAAAAATATCTTGGCAGATATTCGGAAGAGATCATAGTAGCATCTGTGTAAAGCTTTTCGGCGGTTGTGTTTTCCAGACGATACGAAAGCATCTGAGGTGCAATCGCAGATACGGAAAATAAAACCAAAAATCCAAAGGCAATGTAGACAATAAAAAATTTTAAATGCAATGTGCTTCGCATATTATTTTACCTCAAATTTATAACCGATTCCCCAGACGGTGGCAAGCCCCCAGGTGTCATGGTTCTTGATTTTTTCACGAATTCGCTTAATATGAACGTCAACGGTACGGGTATCTCCGATGTATTCATATCCCCAGATCTGATCTAAAAGCTGTTGTCTTGTAAACACCTGATTTGGAGAAGATGCCAGAAAATATAATAGTTCCAATTCCTTTGGAGGCATCTCCACCTGTATATTGTCAACTACGACAGAGTAATTTGTCAGATTGATTGTAATTCCAGGATATGAGACACATTTTCCTTTATCATCTGAAGCAGAATCCGATTTTCCAGGCTGATATCTTCGAAGAACTGCTTTTACCCGCGCGATCAGTTCTTTTGCGTCAAACGGTTTGATGATATAATCATCTGCTCCCAGTTCTAATCCAAGTACCTTGTCAAACACTTCTCCTTTTGCAGAGAGCATGATAATCGGAGTGTTGGATCTGGAGCGAATCTCCCGACAGACCTGATAGCCGTCAATTCCCGGAAGCATTAAATCTAATAGAATCAGATTCGGAGCATAGGTATCGAATGCAGACAGTGCATCTTCGCCATCATGTACCATCATTGTATCAAAGCATTCTTTTGTAAGATACAGTGAAATCAATTCTGCAATATTTTCATCATCATCAACGATCAATATTTTTTGTTTTGTTACCATTGGCTTTCTCCTTTAAATTTGTGAGTGAACATCTACTTGAATTCTACGATTGTAACACCGGCATCTCCTTCACCAAAAGTGCCGAGACGGTAGGATTTCACATGTTTTTGGCGTTTCAGGTAGCTGTGGATTCCGTTGCGAAGCGCTCCGGTTCCCTTTCCATGGACGATACGAACAGGACTCACATGTGCAATGTATGCATCATCCAGATATTTATCCAGTTCGGCGATAGCCTCATCCACAGTCTTTCCAAGGAGATTGATCTCCGGGCTTACTGCAAGCGATTTGCTCATCTTCATCTTGCCGGTGGAGGTACGTCGCATCTGTTTGGCTGTGATGGTCATCGGTTCCTCGATGATCTCTAAATCCGAAATGTTCACTTGCGAACGAAGGATTCCCATCTGTACAAAAAGATTTCCTTTGGCGTCTGGGAGGGAGCTTACCGTTCCGGTCAGATTCATGCTGAGAACTTTCACGGACTCTCCTAATCTGAAATCGCTTGGTTTGTGCTGTTTCTTTGGTTTCTTCTTTTCCAATGTCATGTCGGATTGTGTCTTTGCCATTTTTTTGCGTAAACGTTCCCGTTCCCGTTCCATATCGGCTGCAGAGATATTTTCTTTTCCGAATTTTCGGAACTGCTTCATCGTCTCATCGGCAACTTCTTTTGCTTCGCGCAGGATGGCATTGGCTTTTTCGTTTGCTTCTTTTATAATACGTTCTTTTTGTTCGGTTAATTTTTCCTGTTTGGCATCAAGACTATGTTTTAGCTTTTCAATCTCGCGCTTATAAGAGGCAATCTCAGCCTGCTCTTTTTCGATAGTGCGTCGGCTTGTCTCTAAATCGGCAAGTAAGTCTTCAAAAGATTCGTCTTGTTCAGACAGATGGCTTTTCGCACTTTCAATAATGTAATCTGGAAGTCCAAGTTTGCTGGAAATGGCAAACGCATTACTTTTTCCAGGAATACCAATCAATAAATGGTAAGTCGGACGCAGCGTCTCTACATCAAATTCACAGCAGGCATTTTCGACACCTTTAGTGGAAAGTGCAAATACTTTTAACTCACTGTAGTGCGTTGTTGCCATTGTTCGGATTCCCCTTTCATGCAAATAAGAAAGGATTGCAATTGCAAGTGCGGCTCCTTCTGTTGGATCGGTTCCTGCACCGAGTTCATCAAAAAGTACAAGAGAACGGTCGTCCACATCCTGCAGGAAAGATACGATATTCGTCATGTGTGAAGAGAATGTACTGAGACTCTGCTCAATACTCTGCTCATCCCCGATATCGGCGTATACATTTTCGAATACAGAAAGCTTGGAGCGGTCAAGTGCAGGAATATGCAAACCTGCCTGCCCCATCAGTGTGAATAATCCGACTGTTTTTAAGGAAACAGTCTTACCGCCCGTGTTCGGCCCGGTTACGATGAGGAGGTCAAATTCCTTGCCGAGCATAATCGTAATCGGTACGACTTTTTTCTTGTCCAAGAGTGGATGGCGCCCTTCGCGGATATGAATATATCCGTCTGTGTTAAAAATTGGACGGCTTGCATTCATCGAAAGTGCCAGAGCACCTTTTGCAAAAATAAAATCCAGTTCTCCGAGAATTGTGTAATTGCTGCGAAGTTCTTCGATGTATTCTGCAGCATCCACACTGAGTCTTGCCAGAATAATCTGAATTTCCTCCTGTTCCTTTCCGTAAAGTTCTTTTAAGTCATTGTTAAGTTTTACGACAGCCATCGGTTCAATAAAAAGTGTGGAACCGGTAGAAGACTGATCGTGAATCATTCCGCTTACCTGACTGCGGTATTCCGCTTTCACCGGCAGGCAGTAACGGTCGCCCCGCATTGTGATAATTGGATCTTGTAAATAGGAACGAAGCGACCCATTGACAAGGGAGGTCAACGTGGAATGTACCTTATCGTTGATCATTCCGATACTTCTGCGGATATGTTTTAAATTGCTGCTTGCATCATCACTGATCTCATCTTCTTCGATAATGCATCTTCGTATCTCGGTTGTAAGTGGAGTAAGCGGAGCTAACTGTTCGAAATAGCTGTCGAGGCAGTCGGCAAGTTCGTCCACGGTATCATGACGTCCGTAAGATTTGGCACGCCCCGCAGTCTCTGCTAATTTGCAGATGCGAAGAAGTTCGGCGCTGCTAAGAGCGGCGCCGATCTCAAGGCGTTTCATAGAGTCTTCCACGGAGTAACATCCACTAAAAGAAGGCCGTCCTTTTTTCACGATTCGTGTAAATGCGGCGGCAGTCTGTTCTTCTGCTGTATTGATTTCTTCTAAGTCAGTCATAGGCAACAAAGTCTTGCAGCGTCTTTTTCCGCTGTCTGAAGATGCCTGATCTGCCAAAAGATTGATTATTTTGTCATATTCTAATTTTAATAATGTTTTTTGATTCATTTTTCTCACCCTGAGTATATTTTAACCTATTTGAGTTGCAAAGGAAAGAAGAAATATTGTATACTATAAAAAGGATTAGAAATAAGGAGAAATGAGTATGTCTATGGAAACGGATCACGGACCAGATCAGGAGCCGGAGAAATATTCTTTTTTACAAGAAAAAATCAAGGATGAAGCATTTAGCAGGAAAAAGGTGTTATATAAGATATCTTGGTTGGTTGGAAAAGGACTTCTCTTTGGAGTTGCTGCCAGCATTGGTTTTTTTGCGTTAAAACCATGGGCAGAATCAACATTTCAAAAGAATCCAGATAAGATAGAAATTCCGAAAGATGAAGATACCCAGAATACGCCATCAGAAGATACCCAGACAACGCAGGAAGAATTTACGATCGAAAAGTACAAAGAATTGAATTCACTTCTTACGCAGACCGCTTTAGAGGCGAAAAAGAGCGTTGTGGAAGTGAGTGCGGTTCATGAAGATGGAAATTTGCTTGAGGAAGATAGGGGCGCTGATCATAAAGTATCGGGAGTGATTGTTGCAGATAACGGACAGGAGCTCCTCGTATTGACAAAGATGGATGCGCTGTCAGATGTATCAGAATTGCAAGTGAAATTTGTAGATAATACAACGTGTACGGCGACAGTGAAAAAGAAGGATGCAAATATTGGCATGGCGATTGTCGGAGTGGACAGGAGTCTGATAAAAGATACAACATGGGACAGAATCAAGGTCGCCGAACTTGGAAATTCCAATGTGCTGAGTCAGGGGAAAACGGTAATCGCACTTGGCAATCCGTTTGGATATAGTGATGGAATGGGAATTGGAATCGCAAGTTCCGTTCAGGAAAGCGTTATGCTTGCGGACGGAGAATACAAAGTGATTGTGACAGATATGCCAAAATCAGCAGAAAGCAGCGGAATATTGTTTAATATTGATGGCGCCGTTGTCGGAATTATTGCACCAGATTTGGGGGCAGACACAGGTGTGCTGTCTGCGTATGGAATTTCGTCGATCAAGAGCGAGATTGAACTGATGTCGAATGCGAAAGAAGTTCCGTATATCGGAATAGTTGGCACGATGATTACAGAGGATATCGCGACAGCTCAGAATATTCCGGAAGGATTTTGCGTGACAGAGGTGGAGGCGGACTCACCGGCAATGAAAGCGGGGATCCAGAATGGAGATATTATCACTCATATAGATAAAAAGAAAATAGAGTCTGTCATTGGGTATCACAGTACCATGATCACACAGGATGTGGGCACGGAAGTTACGCTGACAGGCCAGCGCCGAGGTGCTGAAGAATATGTGGAGATTCATTTTACTGTTACAATCGGAATAAAAGAATAGAAAGAGGAAAGATATGAGATTTATTAATACATTACATGAGGGAGAGACAATCAGAGGAATCTATTTGTGCAAGACAAAACGTACAGCGGAGACAAGAAATGGGAAACCATATGATAATCTGCTGCTTCAGGATAAGACAGGAACTTTAGATGGGAAGATTTGGGATCCGAATTCAGGTGGGATCGCTGACTATGATGAGATGGATTTTGTGGAAGTGCTCGGTGAGGTAATCAGTTATAACAATAATTTACAGTTGAACATCAAGCAGCTTCGTAAACCATATGAAGACGAGTACAATCCAGCAGACTATATGCCGACGACAGAAAAAAGCGTAGATGGCATGTATGAAGAACTGTTATCTTATATTGGGAAAGTAGAGAATACATACCTGCATCAATTGCTTGAATATTATTTTGTAAAAGATGAGGCGTTTATCAAACGTTTCAAAAATCACTCGGCAGCAAAGAGCGTGCATCATGGATTTGCAGGCGGACTTTTGGAGCATACGCTGAGCATCCTGAAAATGTGTGAGTATTATGTCAGCGCATACGAGATTTTGAATAAGGATTTATTATATACGGCAGCAATTTTTCACGATATTGGGAAGACAAAAGAGCTGTCAACATTTCCGGAGAATGATTATACAGACGACGGGCAGTTGCTGGGACACATTGTGATCGGTGTTGAGATGATCGGCGAAGGTGTGCGTACGATTGAGGGATTTCCGGAGAAACTTGCGAGCGAGTTGAAACATTGTGTAATTGCACATCATGGCGAACTGGAATACGGTTCTCCGAAAAAACCGGCGCTTGCCGAGGCGGTTGCATTGCACTATGCAGATGCGACAGATGCGAAATTGCAGACATTGACGGAGATCTTTAAAGAAAAAGAAGGAAATAAAGATTGGCTTGGATATAATCGGTTGTTTGAGTCAAATTTAAGACGGAGTAGTATTTAATTTATTTATTTGGGGACGTAGTAAACTTCAATTTTACTACGTCCCCAAATTGAAGTTGAAGGGAGAAAATATGAAGAAAAACGAGCTGATAACGTTGAAAATAGAGGATATTGGAGTAAATGGTGAGGGAATTGGAAAAGTAGATGGCTACACTTTATTTGTCAAAGATGCGTTGATTGGGGACAGGGCTGAAGTGAAGATTACGAAAGCGAAAAAGAACTATGGTTATGCGAGGTTGATGCAGGTGTTGGAGCCGTCTTGTGACCGTGTGGAGGCGAAATGTCCGGTTGCAAGGCAGTGTGGTGGATGCCAGATTCAGGAACTTTCTTATGAAAAGCAATTGGAGTTCAAGGAAAAGAAGGTGCGTGGCAATCTGGAGCGAATTGGAGGATTTGCACCAGAAGAATTAGATGAGGTGATGGAGCCAATTTGCGGAATGGAAGAGCCGTTCTATTATCGTAACAAGGCGCAGTTTCCGTTTGGAACAGACAAACAAGGGCATATTGTGACAGGATTCTATGCAGGACGGACCCATCAGATTATTCCAAACACAGAGTGTGCTCTTGGCGTAAAACAGAACAAAGAAATTTTGGAAATGATTGTGGATTTCATGAACATACATCACATTACAACATATGACGAGACTACCGGAGAAGGACTTCTTCGCCATGTGCTGATCCGCTATGGATTTCGGACTGGGGAAATCATGGTCTGCCTCATCATAAATGGGGATAACTTCCCAAAATCAGAAAAATTGGTGGATAAATTGCGTGAGATTCCGGGCATGACAAGCATCACATTAAATGTGAACCGCGAGCGCACGAATGTGATTCTTGGGCGGGAGATAAAGGTGCTTTGGGGACAGGCGTATATTACCGATTACATTGGCAATGTAAAATACCAGATTTCGCCGCTTTCATTTTATCAGGTCAACCCGGTACAGACAGAAAATTTATATGGACAGGCTTTGGAGTACGCAGGACTTTACGGAAATGAGACTGTCTGGGATTTATATTGTGGAATCGGCACGATTTCCCTCTTCCTCGCACAGAAAGCAAAACAGGTGTATGGCGTGGAGATTATCCCGCAGGCAATAGAGGATGCAAAAAGAAATGCAGCGTTGAACGGGATTGAAAACGCGCAATTTTTTGTAGGGAAATCAGAAGAAGTGCTTCCGCAGTATTATGAAAACTATGCAAAAGAGCATGGTGGTGAGAAGGCTTATGCAGATGTGATCGTTGTGGACCCACCGCGAAAAGGATGCGATGAGACGCTGCTTGAGACGATGGTACAGATGCAGCCTGAACGGATCGTGTATGTGAGCTGCAATTCAGCGACATTGGCAAGAGATCTGAAGTATCTGTGTGAGAATGGGTATGAGTTGAAGAGAGTCAGGGCGGTGGATATGTTTGCGAATACGGTACATGTGGAGACTATTGTGTTGATACAAAAGAAAAACTCGTAGAAATCCTTTATTTTAGGCACTTTGCGAAACATTTTACCTTTACTTCAGAGGGCAAAAATTCACGCAATAAACACCTAAAAAACTATTTTGATGTTTCGGTGGTAATAGATATCGGGTGTGGGAACACAAACGAAAAATAAAGGTTTTTTGAAATATATTTATCTATGTAGTGTCCACCTTACCACAAAAATGTAGGCGACATTTATTTGTATAAGGGTAGATAAGCGTATCATTAGAAATAGTGGTACGCTTATTTTTTAACCCCTATTGCACATTTGAGTACCATGACCGTTCTTCTATATAATGAAGTCAAGAACGGAGGTGTTGATGATGAGAGAAACAAAATACCACGCATATCTGGATAGTGAAGAAAGAACCATTCTTTTACATAGCCTTGTGGAATTGAAAAATCAACTCATTCAGCAAGGCAGATATACAGACTGTGTTGATGAACTGATTGTCAAAGTCATAAATGCTCCTGTGAAGAAATTAAAAGTATTGATGTAGGAGGTTATGATGTATGACAAAGATTTTGCCGAGCTTGTGAAAATTGCAGCGGAGAAATTAAAAGAAGATACCGTTTATAAAATGCTCACACGCAGCGAGGATTATCAAAAAGAAAGCGACGCAAGGGATACGGCGGAACGAAACTATGAAAATCTTGATTTGACAATGGAACAGAGAAAGGTCTGTGATATTTTTTTAGATTACAGAGATAGGCAGAGCTTGGAATACTCAGATTATTCCTATTTGGCAGGTTTATATGATGCGTTCCGTATCATGGCAGTTCTATTTCCTGACAGGTGGGATATGGAACAGGTGCAAAAAGTATTGGATTCAAAGATTAAGGTAGGAGGTATGAAGATTGAAAATGAAAAGTTGATGTTAGAATATAAATAGTACAAAATAAACATGACCATTTTCAATAAATAGTA
>OBUZ01000749.1_pt1 | contig 14208 bp, 10 predicted proteins | sample 1494961 | NCBI WGS metagenome assembly OBUZ01 (sample SAMEA2579939, study PRJEB22360) | human gut metagenome | biome: human gut; feature: human-associated habitat; material: faeces | place: Denmark | collected 2008/2010
CCAACGGCAGGGAGTATGGCTATTTAAATGACGACTCCAACCTGGAGCGTGTGATCAAGCCGGCATCCAACGGCAATACGGTCGTATCCACCATCGATACAAACGTTCAGAAGATCGTTGAGAAATATATCACGGAGTGGGAGCAGGAGGTCGGAAGCAAGCGGGTGGGCGTCATCGTCATGGATCCCAACAACGGCGAGGTCCTGGCCATGGCCAATGATAAGACCTTTGATTTAAACAATCCGAGGCAGCTCCGCCCGGAGTACACCGATGATGTGGTGAAGCAGCTGGGCATTCAGGAAGCCATAGACGACTACCACCGAAAGAATAAGGACGCAGAGCCTCTGACGGAGGCCAACGTCTACGCCCACTATTCCAATGATGAGATCATGTCCTTCGGAAAACAGGTGGCGTGGAATCAGACATGGCGTAATTTCTGCATCAGCGACGGCTTCGAGCCTGGTTCTACCGCCAAGATATTCACCGTGGCGGCGGGCCTGGAGGAAGGCTCCATCACCGGTAATGAGACGTATACGTGTAACGGAAAGCTGGAGATCGGCGGATGGCCGATCAACTGTGTAAATCGATATGGACACGGTGATCTGACGGTGGAGCAGGGCCTTATGAAATCGTGCAACGTCGTTATGATGCAAATTGCCCAGAAAGTAGGAAAACAGAAATTCTATAAATACCAGCAGCAGTTTGGCTTCGGTTCCAAAACCGGAATCGATCTTCCTGGCGAGGCGGACAACAAGACGCTTATGTACAACGCGGAGACAGCCGATCCGGCTTCCCTCGCAACCAATGCCTTCGGTCAGAACTTTAACTGTTCCATGATCCAGATGGCGGCGGCGTACTGCTCCGTCATAAACGGCGGCTCCTACTACGAGCCCCATGTGGTAAAACAGATCTTAAACGAGCAGGGATCTATTGTGAAGAAGATGGATCCGGTTCTGGTCCGTGAGACTGTTTCGGAATCCACCACGAAGTTTATCAACGAAGCGCTCTATAAGACGGTAAACGCCCAGGGCGGTACCGGATCTGCCGCTAAGGTAGAGGGTTATAAAATCGCGGGTAAAACAGGAACGGCCGAGAAGGTCGGACGTGACAAGAAAAACTACGTCGTATCCTTCTGTGGCTATGCGCCCGCCGATAATCCACAGGTTCTCGTATATGTGGTAGTGGACGAGCCGCACGTAGAGGAACAGGCTCACAGTACGTATGCAAGCAAAATCTTCCAGAAGATTATGACTGAGATTCTTCCTTATTTAAATATATTCCCGGATACGGATATCACGCCGTCACTTCCGGAAGGCGGACAGGCAGAACTGCCTTCAGAGGAAGGGATCAGCAGCTCCACAGAGGGTTCCACGGAAGAAGGAACAGAAGAAAGCACGGAAGTGGGTACACTGGAAAATGGAGAGACAATTCCGCCGGAGGCTCTCGATCCTTCGGAAGAAGCGGTAATCGGTCCGAGCGAGGAGGAAGGCTACGGTCTGCCGGGCGCGCTGCCTGGACAGACGAATCCGGCGCGGATCCCGACGACCGCCTCCTCGTCCACAGAAGCTTCCGAAACGGAGACAAAGGAAGAATAAAAGCGCAGGAATTTCATATACTGTAACAATGATGACGGTGGAGCAGCGTATGAATTCTAATAAAACACATCACAGAGAGAAGATAGCCATCCTGTTTTTCCTGTTATTTCTTGCCATGACAGGACTAATGGGGCGGCTGTTTTTTCTTATGATTTTCCGATCCGCCCATTACAGTGCCATGGCGGAGGACTTGCATGAAAGAGAGAGAACAATCAAAGCGGCCAGAGGCAATATCGTTGATGCCAATGGAACCGTCATCGCCACCAACAGGACCGTCTGCACCATTTCGGTCATCCACAATCAGATAGAGGAACCGGATCAGGTGGTGGCAGTTTTAAGCAAAGAACTGGGAATCGAGGAAGATTCTGTCAGAAAAAAGGTAGAAAAATACAGTTCCAGGGAGATTATTAAGACCAATGTGGACAAAGCCCTGGGGGACCAGATCAGGACGTACCATCTGGCCGGGGTGAAGGTGGATGAGGACTACAAGCGGTACTACCCCTACGACAGCCTGGCATCCAAGGTGCTGGGATTTACAGGAGGGGATAACCAGGGAATCATAGGTCTGGAGGTCAAGTACGAGGATTACTTAAAGGGGATGAACGGGAAGATTCTGACCATGTCTGACGCGGCGGGTATTGAGATTGAAAATGCGGCGGAGGACCGGATCGAGCCCATCGCCGGGCAGGATCTGCATGTGAGTCTAGACGTAAATATCCAGAAGTACTGTGAGCAGGCTGCGTACCAGGTGATGGAGAAGAAAGGCGCGAAGCGGGTCTCCATCATTGTCATGAACCCGCAGAACGGAGAGATCATGGCTATGGTAAGCGCTCCGGAATTCAACCTAAACGACCCGTTCACGCTTCCGGAGGACCCGGGAGATGTGAGCGCCAAGGAGAAGCAGGAGCTGTTGAACCAGATGTGGCGTAATCCCTGCATCAACGATACTTACGAGCCCGGCTCCACGTTTAAGATCGTGACGGCCGCTGCGGGGCTGGAAGCGGGAGTGGTGAATCTGGAAGACCATTTCTCCTGTCCCGGCTTCCGGATCGTGGAGGACAGAAAGATCCGGTGTCACAAGGTGGGGGGCCATGGTTCCGAGACATTTCTGCAGGGAATGATGAACTCCTGCAACCCGGTTCTGATCGATGTGGGCCAGCGCCTGGGAGTGGATAATTACTACAAGTATTTTGAACAGTTTGGCCTTAAGGGAAAGACGGGAATCGATCTGCCCGGCGAGGCCGCCACCATCATGCATAAGAAAGAGAATATGGGGCTGGTGGAGCTGGCCACGGTCTCCTTCGGCCAGTCCTTCCAGATTACCCCCATGCAGCTGATTACCACGGCTTCGGCCATCGTAAACGGCGGCAACCGGGTGACGCCCCACTTTGGTGTGGGTGCCGTCAGTGCCGACGGCGAGGTGATTCACAACTTTACCTACCCGGTGAAGGAAGGGATCGTCTCTGCGGAAACGAGCGAAACCATGCGCTATATTCTGGAAAAGGTCGTCTCTGAGGGCAGCGGAAAAAAGGCGTATCTGGAGGGGTACCGCATCGGCGGAAAAACGGCCACTTCGGAAAAACTTCCGAGAAGCTTAAAGAAGTACATTTCGTCTTTTATCGGCTTTGCACCGGCGGATAATCCGTCCGTAATCGCCCTGATTACCATCGATGAACCGCAGGGAATCTACTACGGCGGAACCATCGCGGCGCCTGTCATTGCCGACATTTTTAAGAATATTCTGCCTTATCTGGGAATTGAAGCAACAGAGGAAAAAACTGTTTCCTCGTTTCGATTCTATAGTTGATTATTCAGGAAAAAAGACGTATACTACTAACTGTGTTACTTTCCGCCGAACGAAATGAGGGGGATTAACCGCTGCTCTGAAAGTACGAATACATAAAATATTGAGGTGTGACATGATTAACGAGACGATACTGGCGATTATCATAGCGTTTGCCATAAGCGCGATACTGTGCCCTATAGTAATACCATTTCTCCACAGATTAAAATTTGGTCAGCAGGTCCGGGAAGAGGGACCGGAAAGCCATTTGAAAAAGCAGGGCACTCCCACTATGGGCGGTCTGATCATATTGACCAGCATTATCATTACTTCTCTGTTCTACGTGAAGGATTATCCGAAGATCATACCGATTCTGTTCATGACCGTTGGTTTTGGTATCGTAGGTTTTCTGGATGATTACATTAAGATCGTCATGAAACGCTCCGAAGGCCTTAAGCCTTTACAGAAGATAATCGGACAGTTTATCATTACGGGCGTCTTTGCATACTACCTTCTCAACTCCAAGGCAGTGGGAACGGGCATGCTGATTCCATTTACCGGAGGCTTCGAAAATGGCCTCTATATCGACCTCGGGATATTCTTCGTACCGTTTCTGTTCTTTGTTGTGCTGGGAACCGACAACGGTGTGAACTTCACCGACGGTCTCGATGGACTCTGCACCAGCGTGACGATCCTGGTGGCCACCTTCTTAACCGTGGTGGCCCTGGGGGAGAGAGCGGGGATCAGCCCGATCACAGGCGCGGTCGTAGGCAGCCTCCTGGGCTTCCTGCTGTTTAACGTCTACCCGGCCAGAGTGTTTATGGGAGACACCGGTTCCCTGGCGCTCGGCGGATTCGTGGCGTCCAGCGCCTACATGATGCAGATGCCCATATTTATCGCGATCATTGGATTTATTTATCTGGTGGAAGTTCTGTCAGATATTATACAAATTACGTATTTTAGAAAAACAGGCGGAAAGAGATTCTTTAAGATGGCGCCGATCCATCACCATTTTGAGATGTGCGGCTGGTCCGAGACCAGGGTTGTTGCCGTTTTCTCTATTGTGACGGCGATTCTCTGCCTGCTGGCATACCTTGGACTGTAAAGAAGGAGAGTAACCTATGAGTCAGAAAATATTAGTTGCAGGGAGCGGAAAGAGTGGAATTGCCGCTTCCAGAATGGCACTCGATACAGAACACGAAGTGATTCTCTACGACAGTAATGAGGCGCTTGACGCGGAGGCGGTCCGGGGACAGTTTAAAGAGGACGAGACAATTGAAGTGCTCCTTGGAGAGCTGACGAAGGAGGCGCTTAAGGACGTGGAGCTCTGCGTTATCAGTCCCGGTATCCCGCTTGATGCCCCGTTTGTCGAGGTGCTGAAGGCCTGCGAGGTCCCGATCTGGAGTGAGATCCAGCTTGCATACCATTATGCCAGGGGAAAGCTGGCAGCCATAACGGGGACAAACGGAAAGACGACGACGACCTCTCTGGTCGGGGAGATCATGAGCGCGTACTATAAAGAGGTGTTTGTAGTAGGAAATATCGGAACACCATATACGTCCACCGCGCTCCGCACGACAGACCAGTCTTATACGGTCGCGGAGATCAGCAGCTTTCAGCTGGAGACCATCACAGATTTTAAACCCGACGTGAGCGCGATCCTGAATATTACGCCGGACCATTTAAACCGCCATAAGACGATGGACTGCTACATAGATGTAAAGAAAGGGATTGCAAAGAATCAGACGAAGGAGGATGCCTGCATCCTCAATTACGACGATCCGGTTCTGCGGCGATTCGGAGAGACTGTGACCCCGCGTGTCATCTATTTCAGCAGCAGGGAGCTTCTCTCTGAGGGCATCTGCCTGGATGGCGATATGATTGTAAGGAACCACGACGGCGTGCGCATGGAGATCATAAATATCCATGACATGAATCTGCTGGGCCGCCACAACCACGAAAACGTCATGGCGGCGGCTGGCCTAAACAAGGAGCTGGGGGGGCCGCGAAGGATCTTACAGAGTGTGATCAGGGACTTTAAGGCGGTGGAACACCGGATCGAGTTCGTGGCAGAGAAGGCGGGGGTGAAGTACTATAACGATTCCAAGGGAACGAATCCCGACGCGGCGATCCAGGCGGTTAATGCCATGCCTGGCCCCACGATCTTAATCGCGGGAGGCTACGATAAGAATTCCGAGTATGACGAATGGATAAGATCCTTCGGCAAAAAGGTGAGATACATGGTCCTTTTAGGCCAGACGAGAGAGAAAATCGCCGAGTGTGCCGCAAGACACGGCTTTACCAATGTCATGTATGCGGAAGACATGCAGGAGGCGGTCAGAGTTTGCGCATCCTATGCGAATGCCGGAGAATACGTGTTGTTGTCACCCGCCTGCGCCAGCTGGGGGATGTTTAACAATTACGAGGAACGGGGTGATGTTTTCAAGGAGTGCGTGCGCAGTCTGTAACAGGATGCGGCTATCGCTCACTAAAGTTTTGGCGAGGAGGAATGAGATGGCGGAAAACAGGCCTAACAAGAAGAAAAACAAACCGCGCCGTTTTTATGATTACAGCCTGCTGTTTACGGTGATATTTTTGACCGTGTTCGGTCTGGTTATGATATACAGTTCCAGCTCCTACGCTGCCCAGATAAAGTATGATGATGCGGCCTATTTTATGATGAGACAGGCGAAGATTGCACTGGCCGGATTTGTCATCATGCTGATTATCTCCAAGATGGATTACCACTGGTACGCAAGATTTGCCGTTCTGGCCTACGTCCTCTCCTATGTGCTGATGATTGCCACAGCACTGTTTGGTATCGAGAGAAACGGTAAGAAGCGCTGGCTCGGAGTGGGCGGTGCTTCAATTCAGCCAACAGAGTTTGTAAAGATCGCACTGATCGTCATGCTGGCCTCCATGATCGTGCAGATGGGCAAGAATATCAACGAAAAGAGAGGCGTGCTGCTGGTGATTGTCACCACGCTGCCTATCGCCGGAATAGTAGCAGCCAACAACTTAAGTTCCGGTATTATCATTGCAGGAATCGCGTTTGTCATGCTGTTTGTGGCATGTAAGAAAAAATGGCCGTTTTTTGCCTGCGGATTCGCGGGCGTGGGGGTGCTGGCGTTTGCCGGTCCCATTGCGACCGCCCTGGAGAAGATCGGTCTGTTAAAGGAGTATCAGTTAAGCCGTATCTTCGTCTGGCTGGAGCCGGAGAAATACCCGTCCACCGGCGGCTATCAGGTGCTTCAGGGGTTATACGCCATCGGTTCCGGAGGACTGGTGGGAAGAGGCTTAGGGGAGAGTATCCAGAAGATGGGATTCGTACCCGAGGCGCAGAATGATATGATTTTCTCCATCATCTGTGAGGAACTGGGGCTCTTTGGAGCCGTGTCGGTGATCCTGATCTTTCTGTTCATGATCTACCGGTTTATGCTGATTGCAGACAACGCGCCGGATTTATTCGGTGCCCTGCTGGTCGTAGGTGTCATGGGGCACATTGCGATCCAGGTTATCTTAAATATCGCCGTAGTTACCAACACCATTCCCAACACCGGAATCACGCTTCCCTTTATCAGCTATGGAGGTACGTCGGTTTTGTTCCTGATGATGGAAATGGGCATGGTTTTGAGCGTTTCCAATCAGATACGTCTGGAAAGGTGAAAGTCCCCCTCATTTTATTCGGCGGAATGTGATAACCTTTTTCCCGCTTTTTACATAGGATAGTATATAAGAAGCCACGGGAGGTATCGGATTGTCGGTCATAGAAGTCCAGGGGCTTACGCCCTTAGAAGGTGAGATAAAGATCCAGGGTTCCAAGAATGCCGTTCTGCCTATGATGGCGGCGGCAATTCTTCATAAAGGCACGACAGTGATAGAAAATGTCCCCAGGATACAGGATGTGTTCTGTATGCTGGGGATACTTGACAGTATCGGCTGTAAATGCCGTTTGGAAGGAAACCGGCTGAAGATTGATGCATCCGTAGTTACAGAGACGGAAATACCGAAAGAGTTTGTGAAGAGTATGCGCTCCTCGATCATTGTTTCAGGGCCGCTGTTAGGACGGATGAAGAGAGCCGTTACCAGTTTTCCCGGCGGCTGCTCGATCGGGGAAAGACCCATTGACCTGCATTTGACGGCGCTTGACGCGCTGGGGGCCCGGGTGGAAGAGGACGGAGAGGAGCTTTTAGTCACTGCGAATGAGCTGACGGGAGCCGACATCTACTTCCCGTTTCCCAGCGTGGGAGCGACCGAGAACGCCCTCATGGCCGCCGTGCTGGCGGATGGCGTGACCGTGATTCACGGCGCCGCCAGAGAGCCTGAGATCGAAGAGCTGTGCCTGTTTTTAATCGGCATGGGAGCCAGGATCCACGGGGTGGGAAGTTCAAAACTGGTCATTGAAGGGGTACTTAGCCTGCATGATTCCATATTTACCGTAACCGGCGACAGGATTGTGGCCGGCACTTATCTTTGTGCGGTCATGGCCGCGGAGGGCTGTGTGACCCTGACGGGAATCCGGCCATCCCATATGGAGGCGGTGCTGCGCTGTGCGGAGGAGATGGGAGCCGCCATACGGAGGGATGACGACCGCATTTCCGTGACCATGACAGGGCGCCCGGCAGAGTATTCGGTTGTGACGGGTCCTTATCCGCAGTTTCCGACGGATTTACAGTCGCCGATGATGGCAGTGATGGCTGCCGCTGAGGGAACCGGCCGTATGGAAGAAACTGTATTTGAGGGAAGATTTGGCACTGTAAAAGAATTGCAGAAACTTGGCGCAGATATTATAATAGAGGATAACAGGGCAGAGATCCGCGGGCTGTACCCTTTAACGGGCGCAGTCGTGAGGGCCAGGGATTTACGCGGCGGCGCCGCACTGGTGGTCGCGGGTCTGGCCTCCCGTGGTGTGACACAGATAACAGACTGCAGCCACATCGAGCGGGGTTATGAAGATATCTGCCGGGACTTAAAGAGCCTTGGCGCTGTGATTAGAGGAATGGAATGATAAGACCAGAAAAAAGCAAACGAAGAATCGTAATCGGAATTGTGGCGGCGGTTATCGTCTTACTGGCGGTAATCTTAATGTCCATCCGGATTACAGAGATTACAGTAACGGGGAATAAACAGTATACCGCCGATGAACTGCGCGGTCTGCTGTTTCAGGATAAGTGGGACCGGAATACGATTTACTGCTTTTACAAGGATCATTTTAAGGAACATGAACAGATTCCGTTTGTAGAAGACTATAAAATCGTATTCCAGAGCCCGACGAGGGTAGAAATCATCGTTTACGAGAAGAGCGTGGTCGGATACGTCTCCTATATGGGAAGTTATATGTATTTCGACAAGGATGGTATCATCGTGGAGAGCTCCAGCAATAAGCTGGAGGGAATTCCATGGGTAACAGGACTGAAGTTCGGCCATATCGCCCTGCATCAGCCCCTTCCCGTGGAAAACACCAGGATCTTCGATGAGATCCTGAATCTTACGCAGCTGCTGTCGACGCATGAGATTACGGTGGACAGGATCCAGTACGATACTCACGGCAACGCCAGTTTAATCCTGGGGGACATCACCGTTTATCTCGGAAGCAACGACCAGATGAGCGGCAAGATTTCCGAGCTGAAGGATCAGCTTCCCGTGCTGACCGGCCTTGCTGGGACTCTGTATCTCGATACATATGACGAGGCTGAGACGGCCACATCGTACCGGTTTGTAAAAAATAAATAAAATTTCCATTCAGAACTTATAATTTTGTTGAAAAAGTGGTTGATATTTTCGGTAAAATCAAATATTATATTAGATAGGTCTATAGAGTAAGCTGTTTATGGTTAAAGGAGGATATAATCTTGTTAGAGATTAAGATAAATGAGGCGGATAATGCTGCAAGAATTCTGGTAATCGGTGTGGGCGGTGCCGGAAACAACGCAGTAAACCGTATGATTGATGAGAGTATCGCCGGTGTAGAATTCATCGGAATTAATACAGACAAGCAGGCACTTCAGTTTTGTAAGGCCCCTACGGCTATGCAGATCGGAGAGAAACTGACAAAGGGACTCGGAGCAGGCGCTAAGCCTGAGATCGGTGAGAAGGCTGCCGAGGAGAGCTCTGAGGAACTGGCTCAGGCCATGAAGGGCGCGGATATGGTGTTCGTTACCTGTGGTATGGGCGGCGGAACAGGAACCGGTGCGGCTCCCGTTGTTGCCAAGATTGCAAAAGATATGGGGATTCTGACAGTCGGTGTTGTCACAAAGCCGTTCCGCTTTGAGGCAAAGACACGTATGTCGAATGCGATCGCAGGTATCGAGCGCTTAAAAGAGAGCGTTGATACCTTAATTGTGATTCCTAACGACCGTCTGCTTGAGATTGTGGACAGGCGTACCACCATGCCGGATGCATTAAAGAAGGCGGATGAAGTCCTTCAGCAGGCAGTACAGGGCATTACAGACTTAATCAACGTTCCAGGCCTGATTAACCTGGATTTCGCCGATGTTCAGACCGTCATGACGGACAAGGGCATCGCACATATCGGTATCGGCAAGGCGAAGGGCGACGAGAAGGCTCTCGATGCCGTGAAGCAGGCCGTATCCAGCCCGCTGCTGGAGACCACCATCGAGGGTGCCTCCCACGTTATTATCAATATTTCCGGCGATATCAGCCTGATCGAGGCCAACGAAGCGGCCAGCTACGTTCAGGAGATGGCAGGAGACGAAGCCAACATCATCTTTGGCGCCATGTATGACGAGACGGCTCAGGATGAAGCCAGTATTACCGTTATTGCCACCGGCCTCGATATGGGGAATGAGACTCCTGTCGGCAAGGTCATGACAAGCTTCGGCGGCAGCGCAACCGGCTATACGAGACCGCAGAAACCGGCGGCACAGCCGGCGCAGAACCAGAATCCTAACCCGAATCAGGAAGCTGCGGCAACCGCACCTGCTTACAATCCGAATTATAACCCGAACTACGGCAATCCAAACTATGGAAACCAGGGATACAATCCAAACTACAACAAGCCAAATTATGGCGGACAGGCCGGTGCACCAGGTGCTTCCCAGGGTGCCGGACAGCCTTACAGACCAACCGTAAACAGAGAAGTTCAGATCAATATTCCGGATTTCTTAAAGAACAAGAGATAAGATGCTGTGCTGCGCCGCGTCGTAACACAGGATTGAATAATGGGGGGTGCTGCAGATGGCCTTAGCAAAGCGCTAGGACTACCTGCAGCACCCCTTGTTTTAAACGGAGGAGATACTTTATGTCGGAAGAAAAGAAAAACCAGGGTGAAGACTGGGAGATGTCGGAAGAGTATTATAAGAGCGGGGAAGGGGAGAAAGAGCTGTCCCTGGAAGATTTTATTACCGAAGAGGATTTACAGACGGATGGGATGAAGCTTCAGTCCAATCACGACGAGCTCTTAAAGAAGACGGCGGAGGATGTGCACCGTGTGATGGAGCTGACTTTGCAGGGAAACAACATCGAGAAGATTTCAGAAATGACAGGGCTGGATAGTCAGTATGTATACAATATCCTGGTCTGCGCGCAGGGCTTTCGCGAGGATGATGAGATCGCGGTGGCTCATCTCGTACTTGGATAAGGTGCTGTGAGCTTTATAATACGACGGAGAAAGAGGGGGAAAGTGCGATGATAAAGAAGATGTGCCCGGTCTGTGACCTTCCTGTAAATGCGGGGAATTACTGTCCGCGCTGCAGAAGGGTGATCAGGAATCCCTATACGCAGAACGTAGATTACTATCTCAATGAGAGACATCCGGAGAATGAGACGGAGTGCGGCTTCCATAATCCGTATCTGGAGGCGGATCACCACGGGGAAAGCGGTAATCCTGCCAGCCCGGCTTATGGCAGTTCGGCTGGCCGTCCGGTTCAAGGCCGTCCGGTTCAAGGCCGTCCGGTTCAAGGCCACCCGCCAGGGACAGGCAGTATAAACGGATCATACAGGAATCCTGTAGAAGGTTACGGGGCGTACCGTACAGCCACAGGCGGTTATGGAGCGGGAAGCCGTCCGACAGGAACCGGAAGTATGAAGCCGGAGGGGAAGAAAAGCAACGCAGGAAAAACCGTTCTGATTATGGCTGCTGTCGGCCTTGTCACCATTGCCATGGTTGCCTTTACAAACTTGGAAGGCTACTTAAGCGATTACCTCAAAGGAGCTGCGGAGACGACGGAGGCATATAATTATGATTATGAATCCGACTTTACGAGGCTGAATGATGAGGACGTGATAGAAGCGGGCGAACCGTGTATGGCTTACTACCATTTTCCGGCGGATGGCGTTTATGTGAGTGAGCAGCTGCTGGCTGCTGTCGAGAGTTCTGACTTTGGCTATAAGCTTGATTCCGACGAACTCTATACGGATAATTACTTATACGACGATACGTCTTATTTTGAAAGCATCAGAAGCCTCTATCTGGAGGATAACCTGAGTGAGACGCGGGACGACGAGTACACAGACCAGTATATCGATGTGAACTATGACACTGCGACCAATGAACTTCATGATTATGCGACCAGACTTTACAGCAGCGAAGCCTCACTGGCTTTTCTGGAGCGTTTCCTGACTGCGACAGAGGAGAGCAGCGGAATTGCGGCGGAAGACCGGAAGGCCGATGAGATTATGGAGGAAGCCAGAGATATTGTGAAGCAGGAGCAGAGCAGCTATATCTATGAAGGGCTGTTTGTCATTGAAATTTACAGATATGAGGGGGATGAAGCCCTTTATGTCTATGCATCGTATAATGATCCTGAGTTGGGCTCAGAGTTGTAGGTCGGTGGGCTCGGAGTTGGGAAGATATGGTGTCAGGAATGATATGATATTTTCTTGACAATGTAACCGGATTGTGATATAGTATCATCAATCGTAAGAGGGAGTAGCTTCCAGCCCCGGGGTTGGATAAGATTGCGTCAGAACGATAAAGGAACCTTTATCCGCATACTTATGAAATGTGCAAGACTTTTATTGATAACCAGATGGCTGTCAGTAAAGGTCTTTTTTTATTACATAGGAAAGCTTGCTTTATGGGACTTCATAGTCTGCATAAAGGAAACGCGGCCGCGTTTTCCGTGCCCTTTACGAGAGAAACCAGAAAAACGACAGAAAGAAAGGCGGAGAAAATATGGAAACATTTGATCCCAGTAAGAAACCAAAGTTGAATAAGATAACAGGTCTGCTCAAGAAATCAGGAGTGATAGCGGTGTTGGTGATAGCGATTCCTGTCATAGGGATTGGCTCTGTTTATAACATTCAGGAACAGGAGCAGGCTGTGCTTACAACCCTCGGATCGGCGAAGACGGTCGCGGAGCCCGGGCTGCATTTTAAGATTCCGTTTATCCAGCGGGTACAGAAGGTGAATACCACCATACAGGGCGTGGCGATCGGTTACGATCCATCGGATAACCAGTCGGAGGAAGCGGACTCTCTGATGATTACCAGTGATTACAATTTTGTAAATGTGGACTTTTTCGTAGAATATAAGGTGGTGGATCCGGTGAAGGCCGTGTATGCGTCTCAGGACCCATTCGCCATTTTGCAGAATATCAGCAGAAGCTGTATTCGTACCGTCATCGGAAGCTACGATGTGGATTCGGTGCTGACGACCGGGAAAAATGAGATACAGTCCAGGGTGAAAGAGATGGTTATGAATAAGCTGGAACAGCATGACGTGGGACTTTCCGTGGTGAACGTCACAATTCAGGATTCCGAACCGCCGACAGCGGAGGTGATGGAGGCGTTTAAAGCCGTGGAGACCGCCAAACAGGGCAAGGAAACGGCGCTTAACAATGCAAACAAGTACCGCAATGAAAAGCTTCCGGAGGCTACGGCACAGACAGATAAGATTCTGCAGGAGGCAGAGTCTTCAAAGGTACAGCGAGTCAACGAGGCTAACGCGGAGGTGGCGAAGTTCAACGCCATGTACGAGGAATACAGCAAAAATCCGGAAGTGACAAGAAAGCGCATGTTCTATGAGGCCATGGAGGACGTGCTGCCGGGAATGAAGGTAATCATCGACGGTACCGGCAAGACGGATACGATCCTGCCTTTAGACAGCTTTACAGGCGCAGCGGGAGCTGCAGCGTCCCAGGATGCAGGAAATAATGAGGCGGGACAGAATTCGCCGGGAAACAGTGCAGGAGAACGTACAGGAAATGATGGAAAAAGCGGCATGAAGCAGGGCGAATCGGGAACTCAGAGCACGGGTAGCCAGACAGATCATGGGGCAGAGGAGGCAGCAGAATGAAAAAAACATTGAAAAAAGTGACTGGAACTATTGCAGGACTGGCCGTCATTATAGTATTATTAGGTTCAGTTGTAGTAACAAATGAAAATGAGTATAAGCTGATCCGGCAGTTCGGCCGGGTGGAGCGGATCATCGATACCGCGGGAGTTACACTGAAGCTTCCATTTATTCAGACAGCGGACACGCTGCCGAAGCAGATTCTCTTGTACGATCTGGCGGCGTCTGACGTGATTACCATGGATAAGAAGACCATGTTAAGCGACAGCTATGTGCTGTGGCGCATTACGGATCCGCTCAAGTTTGCGCAGACGCTGAATTCTTCCGTAGCGAACGCCGAGGGGAGAATCGATACCGTGGTTTATAACTCCGTTAAAAATGTGATCAGCAGCATGAGCCAGAATGAGGTAATCAGCGGCCGGGATGGAGAACTGTCTCAGGCCATTATGACAAACGTCGGCGACAGCATGGCTGAATACGGAATCCAGCTTCTGGCCGTAGAGACAAAGCGGCTGGACCTGCCTGCCGATAATAAGGCGGCGGTTTATGAGCGTATGATTTCAGAGCGCGACAAG
>OBUZ01000758.1_pt1 | contig 14060 bp, 14 predicted proteins | sample 1494961 | NCBI WGS metagenome assembly OBUZ01 (sample SAMEA2579939, study PRJEB22360) | human gut metagenome | biome: human gut; feature: human-associated habitat; material: faeces | place: Denmark | collected 2008/2010
AAGAGCAATTAACCTACGCTCATTTCCAATAAATTACACTCTTTTCGTAACTTCGGAATGCCAACTCTCCGATACAGCCTAGAAGTGCTTTGTCCAGTCTCTCTTTTTCGGATAACCCGAAACGTGAATAAAGTCCGTTTTGTATCATGCTTTTCGCTTTGGCTTTTGCCATGGCGACTGTTTGATCAAAATTTAAATCCTGTACGATCATAGTAATAAGGTGTTTTATTTTTTAATAAATCAGCAGGCAGGATACCGGCTCGAAAAATAGATTCTCAAGAGGCTTTGAAGTATTGCGCTATCAAACAACTCCCTGCAAACAAAGATACGTAAAAATTCTGAAATGCAAAATAGGAAGAGTGGTTTATTGTCCATTCGTTTCTTTGTCCTTCTTATTCTTTCATTTCTTGCGTCTGAATCTGCATCTGCCCCATGCGCGAATCTGTCTGAACTGTTTTGTACAGTTTTAAATGATTCGTACATGAGGCAGGGATCATCTTTAGCACTCCGATACCACAATCTTTTTTGTTGCTTTTATACAGGCGACTTCGAAACCACAATTGGTCAATAGTCCAATTTACTGATCCATTCGCGGATATCGTTTTCGTTCATTCCATTCAGTAGTTTTCCCTCTTTCCAGATCAGGTCGGGATAACTTTTCTTCAGAGTTGCCATACTGTTAGTGATGCTACTGCTTCCCGATGTGGCGAACAAGATGATTGGCTTGTTTTTCAAATGATAGCTCTCGATGAATGTATTGATAATACGTGGAGCAAGATTCCACCAGATAGGATAGCCGACGAAAATCACGTCATAATCGGCGATATCTATGGAAGATTTCCGGATGGCCGGACGTGACTTCGGATCATTCATTTCCAACGAACTGCGCGATTGTTTGTTATTCCAATTGAGGTCAGCATTTGTATAGGGTTGGGCTGGAGTAATTTCATAAAGTTCTCCACCTGTAACCTTAGACAATTTTTCAGCAGCACCTGCTGTAGTTCCTGTCGCCGAGAAGTAGGCTATAAACACTTTGTTATTGGGCTGCTTTCTGTTTGCGCCTTGTTTTTGTTGGGCACATGATGCAGTGGCTATGCCCATTATTGCCAGAAATACGAATATAATTTTGTACATAATTGATCTGTCATTATTGGGGGAGTCTATTGTATTCTTTATTAGTCACAGGTTCCAGCCATTCGTTAGAGGAGTCTTCCCCGGGAATTTCGAATGCAAGGTGTGCGAACCAACTTTCGGCTGTTGCACCATGCCAGTGTTTCACGTTGGCAGGGATATGTATGACTGTACCGGGAAGAATCTCTACCGCCGGTTTACCCTCTTCCTGATACCAGCCGCGGCCTGCTATACCGATCAACATCTGTCCGCCACCTTTCTTCGCATGATGAACGTGCCAATTATTTCGGCAACCGGGTTCGAACGTTACATTGGAGATATTAACCTGTTCATGCGATATGGGTGCAAGGTAGCTATTACCGGTGAAATACTGTGCATAGGCTGTGTTAGGTTCTCCTATCGGGAATATCATTTCACGCTGGAAAGCGGCCTTTGCATCTACCCCGGTTGTATCTTTTGCCCATACCTCCTTGGCAAGCCGAAAAGCGGCCCATGCTTTCGGCCATCCTGCATAAAAACCTATATGTGTGATGATTTCGGATATCTCCGTGCGACTGATACCGTTATTCTTGGCCGACTGGAGATGGAACGTCAGTGAGTTATCCGTTATACCTTGGCTAATGAGTGAAGTGATCGTAACCAAACTACGGTCACGCAGACTGAGTTTGTCAGTGCGGCTCCAGATTTCGCCGAAAAGGACATCGTCGTTGAGTTCCGCAAATTTAGGGGCAAAATCACCAAGTTGATCGCGCCCGGCTGTCTGTTTGATTTTTTCTTGTGCCATACTTGTTATTGTTAAAAAGCTGAATAATAAAAATAAAAAAACTTTGTTCATAATGATACATGATATATGTTATAATGAAGTGATTGTTTTATCGGATTGTTTTGATAAACTTTGCCGGCACTCCACCGACGACGGCATCAGACGGGACATCTTTGGTTACTACTGCTCCCGCTGCGACAATGGCATTGTTCCCGATGCTTACTCCTTGAAGAATGGTGGCATTGGAGCCTACCCACACGTTCTTGCCGAGTACGATTGGGGCGGGTTGGGTGGACTTGCGTTCTTCGGGTAGCAGTCCGTGGTTGAGTGTGGCGAAAACTACATTATGCCCGATCTGACAACCGTCACCGATTGTAATCCCACCATGATCTTGAAAGTGGCAGCAGGCATTGATAAACACATCTTCGCCAATAGTAATGTTCTTACCGAAATCCGTGTAAAACGGAGGAAATACACGAAATGAAGAGGGAACACGATAACCGAACAGTTCTGAAAGCAGTTCTCGTACCTCGTTGGGCGTATGATATGTCGTGTTGAGTTGAAATGTGATACGTCTCGCTTCGTTACTCATGATATCCATGAATTGATGGATTTCTTCTGTATCAAGGAGTTTCCTTGTTTTTACGTGCTCTTTAAATTCTCTGATCGTCATATTTATTTCTTTTCTATTATTACATTGATATTATATGCAAAAGTACCGGGTATCAGAGAAAGTGCTGTATCCGAATTACAGATTCTCATACCATTTTTCCATTTTAACTCACTTCACCATTATCTTTTTTATATCGTAATCGTGGTATGAAAGCTAAGTATTCACTACATTTGCGCAAATTAAGATTGCCTATAAATTATGAAAAGAGGAAAACGATTGATACTTCCCTTACTGGGAACTCTTATACTGACAAGTCTTTTTTCCTGTGGTGTAGACCGCTGGCCGGAATATTATCCGGAGACGGGACGCGATATTTGGATAGACAGTGTGATGCGTCAGGAGTATCTGTGGTATAGAGATATGCCATCACCTGCTGCTCCGGACTATTTCCAGAAACCGGAAGCGTTTCTGAAAAAAGCCGTCGCTTCCATGGATAATGGCTTTAGTAAGATCGACTCCTTGCTGGATGAACCCATTCCGAGCTATGGTTTTGATTATACTTTATATAAAGTGCTTGATAATGATACAGCGTATAACGCTTTAATCTCTTATGTGGTGCCCGGATCGCCTGCCGAAGAAGCCGGATTGCAGCGTGGTCATTGGATTATGATGATGAATGGAGATTATATCACTAAAAAGGTTGAATCGGAATTACTGCAGGGAAGTACCCGTCAACTTCAGATAGGTGTTTATAAAGAAGTTGTCGGTGAAGATGGTGAGGTAACCGGTGGGGTGGTGCCGATAGGAGAGACGACAATGCCCGCTTCACGTTCTTTGGCGGATAAGCCTGTTCACCGTTTTGAGATTATTCCATGGAATGGGAAAAAGGTAGGCTATTTGATGTATAATGAATTTAAGGCAGGGCCGACGACAGACAGTCAGGCTTATAATGATGATTTGCGTAGGGCCTTCCGGGATTTCCAGACAGGAGGGGTAAATGAGTTTGTATTAGATTTACGCTATAACACCGGAGGCAGTTTAGATTGTGCCCAGTTACTCTGTACGATGCTTGCTCCGGCTGATAAGATGAATCAATTGTTGGCTCTATTGAGATACAGTGATAAACGCGTGGAAGCAAATCAGGATTTGACATTCAATCCGGAGCTTATCCAATCCGGTGCCAATCTTAACCTGTCTACTGTTTATGTACTGACTACCAATGCTACCAGAGGGGCGGCGGAGATGGTTATCAATTGTCTTAATCCTTATATGAAGGTTGTATTGATAGGTACTAAAACGGCGGGGGAATATGTTGCTACAAAGCCTTTTGTTCATCCAACGGATCGGTTTATATTGAATCTGGTTGTTTGCAATGTATACAATGCAGAAGAAAAGTCAGATTATGCCACCGGTTTCAAACCTACATACGAATACAATGAAGATTCTTATCTGAGTACTTATTTGCCTTTTGGCAATACGAATGAAACTTTATTGAATGCAGCATTGAAAATCATGAGTGGAATAACGGATAAGTAATCGATTTGTCATTTTGTATTTTGAAAATGCGGAGAAACGATTTTTTCCGGCCTGAAAGATTGGAATAGAATAAAAACGCATGGATTTTGCAATAGCATGATTCGTGCGTTTTGTTTTTTTTAAAGATTGTGTTCTTTAAGAAAGGATATAGACTGTTTTTTGTGATCAAGTTAAATCGAAGAATCGATTTGATTGCAAAATGCTATTTAAAGAATAAACGTGTGTAAATGAACTCCAGAAGAAAAAGCTTTCTTTTTTATTGGATTCTTTCTCTGTTTTTCAATTTAATGTAGTTTCGTTCCGTGAAATTAATATCCTGAAAGCAGGAAGTTAACTTCCTGCTTTCAGGATATTAATTATCTCTTGTCAGTGAGTTCGTTTCTTGTCTCTACGATATTAACTTCCTATTGCCTCCTTCTACTTTATTTCTTATAAATATACATTATTCTTGCATAAAGACAATTGGTTGATTCCTGTTTTGCATTTTTTGTAAAAATGTGGAGTCAGCAAGAAAGGACTTTTGAGAACTTTTTTATCGAGATATCTATCTATTACTTACTTCATGTCAATTGATAAACCAAAATCCGTTTACTTATGAATTGCTTGTACCGATTCTTCATCAAGATACTTTTGTACAAGCAGCAGAAGAATATTACAAGCTGGGAATGATGATAGACCAATACGAAAAGAACTATGCCAATCGGGATTGGATAAGAAAATTGGTACAAGAAGGGAAATCAGTATTTCTATGAATTTGTACTTGAACATACAAGAACAGATAAAGTGTATTGAAAATTCGACTAAAATACGCAAAAACGGAGACTTTAATAGGTCAAATAGAAAAACGCATAAAAATAATGAATTATAGTGGTGGTTAATGTGTACCTTTATCGCCTAAACAGTGATTAGTTACCAAATATTGGCAACAATTATAAATGAAATAGAATTGTAACGAACTGTTGACTGAATATGAGAAAATACAGACGATTTGTAACCACCGGAGAACTTCGGAACAAACGGAACGAAAGACGGGAATACCTTTTTGGGATTATGATGGTTGTCATTATTCTTGTTGGGCTGTTGGGCATCGGCTACCTGAATATTCCAAACGAGAGACTGTTGGGGCAAACGGTATTGCGAGGCATCACTTACCTCCCCCTGCTGATGCTGGTCATGGCGGTCATGGGTGGACTGTTATGTATCATCGGTTTACTGCTGTTCGCAGACCGTAACAAAGGAATTGGTCATTATGTGAAAGTAGTGTCGTACAGCCTCGCATTCGGAATGCTGTTCGGTGGTTTGGGATTTAACTTGCTGCTGAACATCAACGATTGGCTGGCAGACAAGACACCCGTGCGGAAGGAATACAGGGTAACGGACATTAATTTCCTGAAAAGGAATAAAAGCTGGAGAAAGGTTCCGAACTATTCGCTGGATTGTCGCATCGTGGAAACCGTATGTCCGGACAATTTCCAGGTGAAATACTATTTTCATATGCCCATAAATATGCAAGTGACAACGGGTTGCACGTTTTTCGTGACAGAGCGAAATGGTATCTTTGGCTGGAAAGTGGTGGACGGTATAGAGTACGACTGCAACGAACTTTTCGGAAGATAGATGCGTAGGAGCAAGGAAAGCAGAAAATTGCAACGCTACTCCACGGGGTATAAAGGGTAATGTCGCTTTCAGAGGGAGATGTGAGAGAAAGTCCTGTGCTGCAGCATTACCTTCCATTGTGGCGGTGATCATGTGCGTATCTATATCATGCGTAGTAGAAGGTAATCAAATGCCTCTTATCTGCTCATATTCTTGTTTTTTATTCTTATTTTTGTCGAATAATGAAACCCGAAATGATGAAACAATTAATTGCATGTTGCGGATTAGATTGCGAAAATTGCGATGCCCGTATAGCCACTGTCCGAGATGATAATGAATTAAGAGAGAAAACCGCCCAAAAGTGGAGCATAATGAACAATGCACCGGAAATTACACCGGCAACCATAAATTGTATGGGGTGTCGCACGGACGGAGCGAAATTTGCATATTGCAATGATTATTGTTCAATTCGAAAATGTGTAAATGAGAAGGGATATAATACCTGTGGTGATTGTAAGGAACTGGATGATTGTCAGATAGTAGGTGCTATTTTTCAGCATGCCCCTGATGCGAAAGAAAATCTTCTATGATATGCAGCTCTTTTTTTTGTTGACTTTATCAACAAAAGATTTATCTTTGTGCCATGAAGCAAGAATATATAAGTCGTATAAGGTCTTTCAACAGATATTATACGAAAATATTAGGTATACTCAACAAATACTATTTAGGAAGTGAATTGGGACTTCCGGAGGTGCGTATTATTCAGGATGTTTATTTACACCCTGACAGGAGTTCTAAAGATATATCCAATGAATTAAACATGGATAAAGGCTTGTTATCCCGCTTATTAAAACAATTGGAACAGAAAGAGTATATATTTCGAAAAAGCACGGAAAAGGATAATCGTATGGGGTTGATAAATCTCACAGAAAAAGGGTGTGAGGTTTATTACCGCTTGAATACTGCTGCAAATCAATCTATTGAAAGGATATTCTCACACTTAGAAGATCGTCAACTACAAAGATTGGTTCATTGTATGGATTCTATTTATAAGATAATAAATAGTGTGGAGACCGGTCTTACCGTTGATAATAATGAGCCAATTGTTATACGACCGATAGAAGAATCAGATAATGCTTCAATAGCATCGGTGCTTCGTGCGTCAGTAGAGGAGCATGGAGCTCCTAAGGTCGGTACTTTTTATGATGATCCGCATACGGATAGAATGTTTCAGACTTTTAATATTAAAGGTGCAGAATACTGGATAGTGGAAAGTAATGGTGTAATATTAGGCGGAGGTGGCTTTTATCCGACCAAAGGTTTACCACATGGTTATGCTGAGTTATCGAAATTTCATTTTAGACCGGAGCTTAGAGGGAGAGGTATTGGAAAACGTTTACTTCAATTCATAGAGCAGCGTGCTGTTAGTGCCGGATATGTGTATATGTATATTGTTTCTTATCATCAGTTTGGAAATGCTGTTAGTATGTATGAAAAATACGGATATGAACATATAGACAATGCATTAGATCAGTCGGGCTTGTATCAAGATGCACCTTTCCACATGGTAAAAGCACTCTGAATCCAAATATGAAATGTTACGAAGAAAACGATAGAATCTTATAAGAGAGGAGTGAATCCTTTCTGGCTGTTATAGATGTAGATGCCCGATGAAAGTGAGAGTTCATCTTTCTCGGGCGATTTCAAAAGCCTGTTTGATGCGGTCAGCCATGCCGATTCCTCCTTTGAGATTTCCTGCTACCACCAATCCGGGATACTGTTTTTGCAGTTCATTGATCGCAGCAAATCTGTCGGCACTACTGCTTTCGTATTGGGGGATGGCTTTCTTATGCCGGAAGATACGTATAAGATCAGGTACTATTCCGGCAGGATAATCTAACATTTCATTCAGGCCGGTGGTTATCAACCTGATAATTTCGTCGTCACTTTTCTCTAGAAGTTCAGGGTGTCTCGTCCCGCCTAAGAAGTATGAATATAATGCACCTCCTTCGGGGGAACGGTTATCGAAACAGGCCGATGGAAACAGAATACCTAAAACTGGTTTTTGTTCACAGGAAGGAACCAATCCGCCAAAGGCATGAAACTCTTTTCCATAAGTATTACGCAATCCCACGGAGACTTGCATCACAGGGGCATAGGTAAGATTACTTATCCGATTCATCTGCTTGTCAGGGACGAAAGGAAGAAGTGAAGGGAGGGCAAAGGCAGGTGCGGTGGTTATCACCTTTCGGCAGTGGATTCGGTTAACTATTCCACAGGAATCTGTGAAAGAAACTACCCATCCTTGTTCACATGGCATTAGGGAAGTGGAAGTAGCTCCCAGGGAGAATCGTTTGATTCCAATGGCCTGTTCCAATGCTTTTGTCAGGTTACTAAGTCCCCCATAAGTAGAGAAAACTTTTCGTGTAGCCAACCGGTCGCGTTCACTTCGATGTGAAAATGATTTTGCAATACCACCGAGAATGAAACTGCCATAAGTTTGTTCTAGTTGATAAAGTTTAGGCAGGGCATGACGGGTAACCAATCGCATAGGGTCACCGGCATAAACCCCGGAAATGAATGGGTCTACTGCATAATGTAGATAAGAGATACCCAGGCGCCGCTGTACCAGTTCACCAATCGTTTCATCGGGATTGTTTCCTTTTGAACGGAAGGGTTCACCCAGTATATTGAATTTATCTTTTGTACTGAATAATGGGGTGGTGATTGCACTGAACAGTCCTGAGGGGAGAGGATGAAAGCGATCTCCTTTCCATATAAGGCGTTGCCTGGACGCTTCACGGGCCGTTTCTAAACGGCAGGTGGGGGATAGTTCCGCCAAGAGTTCGGCTACTTCAGGGTGGGAGATTACACCGGTATTGGGCCCACTTTCAAACGTAAAACCATTTTCGTGGTAGGTACGTATCTGGCCGCCTACGCAGGGGCTCTGTTCAATTACCTCGATATCACATCCCTTACGGGTAAGGCAATAGGCGGTAGTCAGACCTGTTAGACCTGCACCGATGATGATGGTATCTCGTAAACGATGATTTTCTGTTACTGTCTGGTTCATTGTTATAAAGGTTTTGAATATGAATGTGGAGAGTGGAGCATCAGTTTGTCAAGTGAAGCCGCTACGTTGCGTACAAATGCCGAACCTGCGGTTGTCATCTCAAGATAGTCGTCTGTATAGTAAATCAGTCCGTCATCGGCAAAGCCAGATAGTTTTTTTTCATCGTAGGCAGTGGCAGCCTTTAAAGTGGATACCGATACATGCAGGCGCTTTGAAAGATCTCTCCAATCGATACAGCCATTGCACATTAGGGTTTCGATAACCTCTCTGGTGAGCTGTTCGGTTGGAGAAAGGGCATAACCTTTGGTAATACTTAGTTCGCCTTTACTGATAGTCTTGATGTAATGGGGAATATCTTTCGTATTTTGAGCATAAGCCGATTCAAGCTGACTGATAGCGGTTACGCCCAAACCATATACCTGTGCGGTAGTACGCCGGGTGCAGTAGCCTTGAAAATTACGATGTAATTTTTTAGTTTGCATGGCGATGCTCAGCTCGTCATTGGGGAGTACAAAATGATCCATTCCGATAGATTGATAACCGGATTTATGCAATAGTCCGGCAGCAGTGTCAAACATTGTCTGTTTTTCATGGTTGTCGGGTAGGCCTGATTTCTCCAGAAGCAACTGTCGCTTATTAATCCAAGGCACGTGGGCATAACTGAACATAACCAGTCTGTCGGGTGATAAAAGAATAGCCTGCTTTATGTTGCGGGTGAAGTTCTCCACAGTTTGTTTGGGTAAACCATAAAGAAAATCAAGGTTGATACTTATTCCCTTTTCGCGTAGCAGGATAAATATATCTTCCATCGGTAATAAAGAAGGGCGGCGATTGACTGTTTTCAGTACCTCGATATTAAAGTCCTGCACACCAATACTGAGACGGTTAAAGCCGCATTCGGTAAGTTGCAGCCAGTCTTTTTCTGAGAGATAGCCTGGGTGACATTCAATGGCTATTTCAGGGCGGTCGATGGCTGGGAATGATGATAATAAGTGAGCATTCAATTCTTTGATTAAAGCAACGGGAATGGCTGTGGGGCTTCCGCCACCATAATGTATCTGCGCGATCGGACGATCCTTATCTAACAGGGGAAGAATCAGATCTATCTCTTGATGCAAAGCTACTACATATGACTCAATAATCTCGGGACGTGCCATGGGATACGAATTGCATCCGCAATAGTGGCATAAGTGCCGACAAAACGGGATATGCAGGTAAAACGATAATGCACGCTCTGAAGCCTGATTCGACTGCTGTACAGCCTCCAGGTAGCGGGTGTTGGTAAATGGCTCAAAATAATTGGCCGGTGGATAACTGGTGTATCGAGGTACCGGTACATTGTATTTATTGATTATTTCAGTATACATATATGTTAAGAATGAATGGGTTGAGATTCTTTTCTGAAGAAATAAAATATATAGATCAATGATATGGAAGCCAATATAACTTCGAAAATAAAGAGACCGTGGTAACCGGTTCTATCGGCTACCACCCCGCTAAGAAAGGCTATTAGTAAGCCGCTTAAGTGTGTGAGTACTGTTTGGATGGTAAAGTCGGTTCCTTCACATCCTTTGCGTACACAATCCATAGAAGTGGTATACACTACAATAGTTGCCATTCCATAGGCACTCCATAGCAGGACGATCCCTAAACAAAGCATTGAAAATGAAGGGACTGTCCATGAAATACACATAAAATAGAGTGTAGTAAGCAGGATGAATATTGCGAATAGTATTCTGGAATGATATCGCCCGATTTTACGAACCAGTAATCCGGCCAGGAAAGATGATGCGAAGGCAGCTCCGGTACCTCCGATACCTATCATAATGCCTATCTCTTTCATTGAATAACCCAAATCGACCAGATAAGAGCGTAACACCGATAAAATTCCGATAATGCTGGCATAATATAGTAGTAGGAATCCTATTTGTTTCCAGATGTTACGACGGGCAAAGAACCAGATAAAATCAGTGAATTGTGCCCGTTTCGAAGGTTCTTTGGGTATTATTCTCATATGTTTGTTTTTCAATAACGGAATAATTGCCAATAGTACAAAAACGCATAAGCATGGTATCACCACATGCCAGCCATAGTGCTGAAGAACGAGGAGTAATATACCTGTTCCTATCAATGTACCTCCGAAGCTACCCATTGATTGCATGCTGTTGACCAAACTTTTATCCGACTTACCAAAGGAGAGCACTGCAAGTGTGTCTGTAGCTATATCTTGTGTAGCTGAGGCTATCAATGATAGAAATACTAATCCAATGATAAGGTAGAGATCTGTTTGGATATCGAGCAGGCCTACCAGCAGGATCAGTAATGCATATACGATTTCGGATGTAATGATACAGCGTTTATAGTCTTTTAGGGTGATACAATGCCGGTCGACGAGTGGTGCCCAAAGAAACTTCAATATCCAGGGGAGTTTGATGAGTTGTAATAAGGCGATGGAAGAAAGAGAGTAATCGGCTTGCCTCATTAGTACTTGTATGGCTGTAGAGAAGAAACTCATCGGGATGGCTTGTGCAATGTATAGGCAGAAAAATGTACTGAGGTTCAGTGTTTTCCGGGAAAGCGGTGAAGGCTTGTTTATACGCATGTGATTCATATCGTTTGGTTAGAGACTGATGCTGACTGATGTACCTAAGGTAATGGGTTTTCCCTTTTGAGCATAGGCTTTACTGGTTACGAAGTAGTAGCTCAGGTAGTCGGTATTTGTGAGATTCTTGCTCCAGGCTTCCCATGTAAAGCATCCTTTGTTTATGCTAATTCTTAGATTGACCAATGCATACGGGCTTTGTTTGGCTTGGTTATCTTCATACCAATAAATGGGACCTGTTACCGATACGCCGGCGTTGAGGGTAAGGCGGTCGATCCAGGAACAGATGTCATAAAATGAATATCCGGTTGTCAAAGAGAAAGTGTGGCGGGGAACCATAGGCAGATAGTTACCTCCATAATCTTTTAGGATACCACGTTCTTCTTTTTGATAGTGAACAAATCGTGCATCTGTATATCCATAATTCATATACATCATCCATGATTTCGTCGGACGAGCTTGAAAACTGGCTTCGATGCCTTTATTACGAGAGCGACCGGCATTTCGGATTACGTTACCTACGGTTGGAATAGTATTGGTTATCTGCTGATTGCGCCAATCTATATAGAACAGGCTCAAATCAGCTGATAGCCGATTGTTCAGGAATGATAGTTTGGTACCTATTTCGTAATTCCAGTTATATTCGGGGGAATAAAGGTAGTCGTCATTGTTGAGGAAAGAGACATTGAATCCTCCGGCTTTATATCCTTTGGATACGGAGGCATAGAACAATTGATTGTGAGAAGAGAGGTACTGCATACTGAACTTAGGAGTAAACTGCCCGAAGTGAAGCGATCGGTTGAATTGTTCAAGCGATTTTGTTTCCCCATTTCCATTTAATGGCTGCTGTACTTTGGAAAAATCGCATCGGGCGTGTTCATAATCGTAACGTAACCCTACAGAACAAGACAGTCCTTGCAACAGATCGAGTGTAGATTGATGATAAAATGCGATCCCTTGTGTGGGAATTCCACTATTAGTAAGGTGTCGGGTGGTATCTGTAAAACGACTAAGGTCAACTTTCCTGTTTATGGTCTGTCGGAAAACAAACGCACCCGTTATCCAATGATAGCGGCTCTTATTGACTGATTTAACCGTAAATTCCTGGCAATACATATGTTGCCGTATCTTATTTTGACCATAGAATATATTGCGAGGCGAGAAATCTTGATCGATTCCCATCTTGTCCTGTATATATTGATAGGATGTTTGGCTGTTGAAGCTGATATGGGGGCCGTTATACCGTATGTTGATTCCGGAGGTTAGCAGATTTCGTCGGTATAATCATGACTCAAAGTTTCAAGAGATGGTTGCATTTCATTTTTACTCCATCTAGATATTGTTGTTTGACTTTTGCCTATTTGTTCTGCAAGCCATTTATTAGTAACTTTTTGCTCTGCAAGTACAACTCTTAAGCGATTGAGTTCCTTTCTATGCATGCTATTTTATGTAATTTGATTATAAATATCCGTAATACGACAAAGATAGTCATTGACTTTAGATTTACCAAAATAATGCGGATTATTTTGTTTAGGTTGAATCGTGATTGGAAAATCAGAATTTACGTCCTTTCTTCTTTTTCTTTTTGAATTTCTTTGCCTGTGATTCCTCCGCCTGTGTTGCATCGTAATTATTGCTATACCCCAATGAGAAGATAGATAGTAAAGAATTTACATTTGTGCTATTAGTTTGATTAATAGGGTATTTGTTGTATTGTTTACTGTCAAGGTTGCAAGAAATATTATTCCCTTTTTCATTAAACTGGAATACTTCTTTTTGCTTTTTACTAGTAAACTGTTGCATTTGAGTCGCAAGCTGTTCAGGTATAGAACTGTTCTTTATTGTATTGTAGTAATCGAACGATTTGGATTGTTGGCGGTTGTAGCTAAACAGTTTATCAAAGCCTTGTTCTGCTTGTTGGAATAGGTTTACACGGTCGAAGCCACCTTTTATTACTCCGTTCTTGGTGTTCTTATGGTTGGTGAGCGGTGATAACTTTTTTTTGTTAGTTTGGTCTTTTCGGCTCACAATTAAATGACAATGCATATTTAGTTCATTCTCTGAACGGCTACGGTCAAAATGAATCTTACCATAAAACTTTATGTCGGAAGCGAATAGTTCTTTATTAAAGTTCTTGGCATATTCAGGAATAAACACCTCACGGATATAGCATTTCATGGCTTCCGCTTGTTCCTGTTCTGTGTTCCCCATTGCCCGAAGTTCCTTTTCCGATGGGCTGATATGAATAGCATAAAACTTAGCATCTGTTTTTAACAGCTGTCCGATGTTATTATCTATATCTTTTATGACTTTTGATTTGTAAATGTTATCATCTGTCAGATTGAAAAAGCCTTCGGTATAAATACCTTTCTCTATTCGTTCTAAATCTTCATGCTCTAAATAATTAGCTAGCTGTCGGCTACTTCCTGCATTATTATAAGTTCCGTTTGATGGTGGAGTAAAATCTATGTGCATAGTCTTATGTATTTATTAGATTGCTGATTTCGGTCTTCAAGTTCTCTTTCCTTTTGCTATCCATCACACCACAAGCCGATAACTCCGAATAGAGTTGTATCAGTTGAAGCAACTTTTTATAATCCCTTTGGTGTATCTGGTAAAGTGCATTAATCTGTTTGGACTGGTTGTTTATCACATCGGCATGATTACAGAACTGCTCACTTAACTTTTTTAGAGGAGTTCTATAAATTAAAATATTGTAGTACAGTTGTTTATATGGTTCCAAGAG
>OBUZ01000762.1_pt1 | contig 14008 bp, 6 predicted proteins | sample 1494961 | NCBI WGS metagenome assembly OBUZ01 (sample SAMEA2579939, study PRJEB22360) | human gut metagenome | biome: human gut; feature: human-associated habitat; material: faeces | place: Denmark | collected 2008/2010
GCTGATACTGTCAAGCTCTACCCCATAAAGCCGGGACTGATCAAGTCCATCCGGCAGCATCCCGAAAAAGTTCCCGACACCCATGGATGGTTCCAGAATATTGCCCTTCTCAAATCCCAGATTCTGAAGAACCTGATACATACTCTCAATGATCACCGGCTGCGTATAATGGGCATTCAGAGTCGATTCCCTTGCCGCCGCATATTCTTCCGGGGTAAGCACGGATTTTAATTCCTGATATTCTGTCTCCCAGGAGGATTTTGTTTCATCAAAAGCATCCGGAAGCCCGCCCCATCCAACATAGCCGGATAAGATTTCCTGTTCTTTCGGTGCTGCATACCGATTCTCACTCTCACACTTTTTCAAAAGGTGGATTGCCATAATGTTGGCACGGAATTTTTCTTTTGCCGACCCATAACCCAGCTGATCATCCGTGATATGGAAATTGACTGGCGTGAACTCCATAGACAAAGCCTGTTCCCTTTGCTCATAATCATTCCAGACACGTTCAGATATTTGTGGGAAATAAGAAGATTCATTTTCCATGATGCTGAATTGGACTTCCTTAAGTTCTTTCAGGTTTGTAGCATTTTCAATATCCTCATGATACCTGAAATACAGTGCTTCCCGCTCCAGTACCTGCTCCAGTTTTTCCAGTTCCGGTTGGGACATCTTTTCCCAGATATCGTCCTTTTCCGTATGGATCGTAAACCCTTCCCCGTCATCATGGTATTGCACCATATAATGCAAGATATCCTGCTCCCCTCGGATCTCACAGGTAAAGTCATACTCCGTTGTCCTGATTCCTGGAGAATACTGGCGGTTTACTAAAACCAGATTCTGCACATCTTCTGCCTTCAGTGGCTGCTCCACTTCTTCAGGTGTAATTTCCACATCCTCCTGCATAAGATCTTCCACATTTTCTTCTGGAATTTCCTCTGCTTCCAACGACTGCTTCACTTCTTCCATATCGGCAAGTCTCTGGGCTTCCTGACGTTCTTCGTACTTTTCCAGTTCTTCCGGTGACAGAAAATCGTCCATCCGGATCAGCTGCCTTGTCCGTGCTGCCGCCTGTTTCCATTTGACCAGTGTTGTCAGGCTTGGATTAAGGATTTCTCCTTTACTTAACCGGATTCCCTTTGCATCATGCCATTCATCTGATCTGTCACATCCCCTGATTCCCGGTGAGCAGCCGCCATCTCCATATTCATGCTTCAAAAAATCAGCGGCTTCCTTCTCATCATGATGTGCCATGAAATACTCATAGATCCTGTTTCTTCCTCCAGCTATATTTCCGCCCCTGCGCAGCACAGAATCAATCTCATCCAGCGTAATAAATGCAATTTCCGGAGGTGTTACCGTATCCTCCTGCCTCCTCCAGTCAAGTGTCCTGCCAAGGTCATACACCCTTTGTTTGTAGATCGGGTTGTTTCGTACCTGATAACGCATATAGTTTTCCGGATGGCGTTCCATATCTTTCTCCAGATCCACAAGCATCTGATAGTATTCTCTTGTCATTTCCGGATCATCCAACCCTGAGCGCATCCTTTCCGTTGTGTCATTATGGCTATAAATACCTTGAATTGCACCCGTATCCCGGAAATGCAGAGCTAATACATTAGAAAGTTCATCACATTCCACTTTGATGGAATTTAACATAACTATATTGGAAACATAAGTTCCGGCATCATACATATCCCGGATACGGTCTGCCACCTCTTCCCATGTAACCATACGGTCATAATTGCGTCTTGCTGAGTCCCCACGTCGGATACGCATCCCGTCACCATCATACCAAATACTGTACTTCTGGCCAGAAAACTCAAATCCTTTTCCGCCGGTACCATATTCCTGAATCAAAAAGCTCCGCAGATCCTCATGGTCAAGTCCTTCGACCAGTTTTGCAGTGATATGGAAAAGCGTATTACTCCGTCCACTTCCGGTACGGAGCACATCATCTACAATCTCATCCGAAATAAAAAAAGCGGCTGGCTGTTCTAATGCAGCTGCCGCTTTCCTGATCTCTCCTAACTGTTCTTCCTCTGTGGGAAACAGGCTTAATTGTATATAGTTTCCTGCACCACCAGTTCCTCTGCCTGCGCCCGGATCCGGTTCATGTGTTGTGTCCATGCCATGCTGTCTGCCGCTTTCTCCGGTGCCGGGTCTTTCTCCAGAAGCTGTGCGGTCAGGTTTTCCACTTTCTGTCTGGTTTCGCTGTCCACCTCCAGCAGATGGCTGTCCAACCGGTTCTGCAGTACCAGGATGTTGAACCTGGCTTTCTTGTGGTTCCTCAGATATTCCTTCCTCATCATCCCGTATTTCCCGATGCTCCCTCTCGTCTCCTCCAGTTTGATATCCGGGATCAGATAATCCCCGTTCCTGCTGTAAGTGATCTCTCTCATGCTCTGTTTCCTCCTTGTTTTCTTCTATCTCTGTCTCTATGGTTTTTTCTTTGCTTTCGCGAATTAACGTGTTAAATTCATTATAGACCACTTCCGATTCTTTTGCAACCGTTTTCCTGTCATTTTCCAGATCCATAAGGACATACCGTCCAAGCTGCATCAAAATGGGGCGGCAGATCTCATTGACTGCTGTTCCAAGGTGTCCAAGTACACGCAGGTCATTAAAATCCGTAATATGGCGCAGACTGTCTGCGGAAAGGTATTCCTCAGGATCAAGTCCGCTCCGTTTCATCAGAACATACCATACACTGTCCGTCATGAGGTCACGAAATTCCACTTCCTGGTTCTGTTCATCCAGTTCTTCCAGAAAGGTTCCCTGTACGTCCAGCTTCAATTCATCAAAAGCATCCGGGAGCCACTCCCTTACATTTTCCTGTGCCACCTGATGCAGTATTCCGGCAAGACCACCATTGTCTTCTTCCAATCCGTACTGGCTTATCAGGTAATCAGATACCAAAGAATGGTCTTCCTCCTGCAGTGCCCATAATGCCGGATCTTTTCCAAGGTTACGCACCTTATATGTGTCCGATACATCAAACACATAGCGGAGACGGTTTTTCGGTCCGGAAGTATAATCAATCAGGGCAATTCCTTTCGACCCTTTCTTGATCCAGCGGTACATCCGTTTATTCCATACTTCCATGGAAGCCACCGCTGTTGCCTCCGGTCGCTGGGCGAAGATCAGCAGCTGCTCATCAAACGTATATTTGTATAACCGGGATGCGGTATCCAAAAACCGCATCCATTCTTCCGGTTTTGCAGCTACATCTTTTGCCACTTCTTCCGTCAGCTGTTCCATGGCATATAACTTATTTGCCATACCTTTTTTCCTCCTCTCATTCACTCAATGTTTCCTGTTTTCATTTCCCATCACTCGTTTTCCTCCATAACATATGCGATGTGTTCCAATGCTCGGACAAGGGATGGAAAATCATAACTATTTCTTGCTTTTCCAATCTGGTCAATCAGAAATTCAGGTGCATTGTTGATCGCTTCTGCTATCAATGCTTTTGCTCTTAAATCCAAAATAGTCAAAAGATCCTGCAGACTGAATTCATCTTCAAATACGTACTGATATCTCATCAATTCGGCTTCAAGAGCATCTGGTTCCAATCTTTTTTCAAATTTTTCCCTTACATCATTTCCATATAAACACCATTCCATCTTATACTCATCCTTTCCCAAAAGAATGAGCTGCCATACCTGCAGCCCATCCCTTGCTAAACTTTATTTTCTTACATTACCAGGGCAGTATCCCTTGTCTTACCCTGTGATTTTCCCAGAAGGTCGCCGGATTTGATCTCCTCTTTTGCCTTTTCCAGTTTTCCATGAAGCCCGTTTTTTCCTGCAGATTTTTCAATCGCAGCCGCTTTTTCCCTTTCGATTCTAGCTTCCCGCTTCTCCGCATTTTCCATGACCGCAGTTTTACCATCACAAAACTGTACTTTATCCGAAAGGATATCTTCCTGAGAAACTTCTGTTGCATTGACTTCTTTTACCATGGCATTCAGGGTTTTTACATCAAAATCCCCATTGTCCGGTACGAGAAGGGTTTCATGCATGGAAGACGGAAGGACATAAAAATCACCCTTCATAAACTCTCCGACCTGTTTCCGGATATCTTCATGCAGGATCAGGGAAGCGGCATTCAGCTTTGATTCATTTGTCAGGCAAAACATAGGAAGCATAAACATATTTACATCCTGTTCCCCGTTCAGCAGATTCTTTGCCTTTCCTCCGAAAACACCTGTTTCGATAAGCTCCTCCGTGGAATATAAAGCTGGTCCTCTATTTTTGTCCGCTGCCATAGCATCCTTATGGAGCGTCTCAATATCCACGTTCCATGCCTCCAGAAGATTCTTTGTAACAGCAGTGGAAGCAATACCATCCTCATTTTCCGACAGATTTGCAGTATAATATGCCGCAAAATCTCCATGCATGGTCACGACTTTGTCAGCCAGCCATTCCCTGTTCTTCTCTGGATCACAGATACGTACCTGAAGCTTATCTTTTATATTGCCATAATCCAGAATCCGGTTCACATCAACACTTAAATCCGTATCCATATTTTCGATCCAGATATCAGCCACGTCCCCCACACAGGAATCCAGGTTCTTCCCGTTGCAGTATTCCTGATAAAAGGAATCCAGATAGATCGTTGGTGTGATATTTGTTTCCTCTACAGGAATAACCACTCCTGTCAGCGTTAGCCCGTTCTTTTGGGTCACTTCCTGCAGATGTACCTGCGCATCTGCAAATTTCTCCGGCAGATAATCGGTCACATTATTTTTTACATATTCAAAAAAATCTTTTCTGTTCATCATACGCATTTACCCCCTTCTGATCATGTGCTGGTTCATTCTCTTTTTGTTGACAGCCTGCTCTGCTTTTTTCTGGTAAGCCATCATTCTCTTAAATGTTTTCTCCTGCATTTCTCTTCCTGTCTTCACATTATTCATTGCTCTCTTCATAATTTTTACCTGTCCTTTCATTATTTTTGCTATGATAAAAGGGAGCCCTAATGTAAGGCTCCCTGCTCATATAAGGTTGCTATTTTCTTTTTCTCTTTCTTCTGACGATCAGAAGTCCTGCAATTCCACTGATGGAAACTGCCATCAGTACCATCGGCAGCCAGAGATTGGTCTCATCCCCAGTCTTTGGATTACCGGCTGACGGAGTTCCTTCCGTATTCTCCGAAACTTCCGACATCTCATTTGTCAGGTCAAAGGTCACCTCTACAATCGGAGTACTGTCATCCACATAGGTGAACGCCACCTCATGCTCGGTATTATCCAGCGTGTAACCGTCCAAAGTCTTTGTCTCCACCAGATAATATTTCTTTTCACTGTCAAATTTGCCATCTTTGTACTCTGCGGTCTCATAAAGGCTGCTTTCTGCGTGTCCGGCAGCATCTGTCTTTAAGGTCTCAAGCACTTTTCCTTTGCTGTCACGGAGTTCAAATTCCACGCCTTTCAGCGGTTCTCCGGTTTCCTTATCGGTCTTATTCAGGATAACTTTGCCCTTTGCAGTGTCATCCTTCATAGTAACCGTCTGGATCTCTCCGGTATCTTCTACTTCAAATGTAACATCTGCTGTCAGGATAAATCCTCTCGGTGCCTGTTCCTCCCTGAGTGTGTATCTGCCAATCGGCAGCTTCTCCACATAATGTGGCTCCTCGGTGGAAGTCCAGCTTTCTACTACCTGGTCATTTTCATCCAGAATAGTCAGCTTCGCCCCCGGAATCTCATGATCTCCGGTAATATCCGTTTTGCTAATCTGCACCTTTGTTACATCATCCTTCATCTCATGCTTCTGGATATCCGCAGTATTCTCAATAGTAAATTCGATACTCTCTGCCGTTACATATCCATCCGCCGGTTTGTTTTCTGTCATCGTGTAAGTCTTACCGACTACCAGCTCTTTGATCACATGGGCTTCTTCCGTGGATACCCATGCATCCACAACATTGCCATCTTCATCGGTCACTTCCAGATAGGCACCGGGAAGTTCTTCCCCTGTAGTCAGGTCAGATTTTGTCAGTTCCACGGTCGTTGCCTCATTTTCAAACGTAAAATCATAGCTTACTTCTGCCTGGTCGGCACCGGCATATTCAAATGTGAAATCCTGTTCCTCATTATCAGTCACAAAACCATCCGGAGCATAGAGTTCTTTTACATAGTAGTTTCCGTCTACCGGAAGGTCTGCTGTAAAAGTGATCTGTCCATTCTCATCCGTTGCCTTCAGCTCGATCAGGGTATCTGCTTCCATCAGCACATCCCCGCTGGCATTTTTAATCTCTTCTCTTGTAAACAATCCGAAGACACCGCCTGCCAGTACACGCTCTGTATCTTTTTCCTTTTTGAGGACGGTCACTTTGACTTTCTGGCGGTTATTCTGCCATGCTTCATCATACGTTACAACCGGAGTATCCTGGTCACGGTAACTTAAATCCACATATCTCGGTTCTCCATCCAGCACATATCCATGGGCAGTTTCTGCCTCTTTCACATAGTATTTTCCAACCGGAAGGTCACTAAGCTGTGCAATACCATTTGTGTCTGTCGTGATCGTTCCTACCAGTTCATCTGCCTTGAAGTAATCTTCACTGACACCGTCTGCCGCCTTGATATCCTCCGCCGCATACACGTTAAAGGTAACTTCGGTAAGGCTGCCGGTGATATACTCAAACAAATGCTCCACAGTGCCTTTTGCGTTATCCAGCAGTGTGACTTTATCCAGGAATTCACCCTTTTTGTTGATGATCAGAAGTCCGGTCGGCACTTCATCCTTCATCTCCACTTTCTGAATATCCCCATTGTCTTCGATGGTAAATTCCACATCCGTTGCTTTCAGGTATCCATACGGTGCAAATTCTTCACGTAATGTGTAAGTCTCACCGACTACCAGACGTTTGATCACATGCGGGGCATCCTTTACGGAAGTCCATTCATCCACAACATTACCTTCTTTATCCAGCACTTTCAGGCTGGCACCATCCAGTTCAGTTCCGGTGGTAATGTCGGATTTTGTGATCTCTACGGTTGTCGGCTGGTTCTTTTTCACAGATTTTAAGACAACTGTTTCCACATCCTGTCCCTGATAGGACGCATCAAAGTTCAGTACCTCATTGGAAGAGACATAACCTGCCGGAGCTTTCAGCTCTTTCACATAGTAACTGCCAAGCGGAAGATCCAGGGTACAAACTGCCTGCCCTTTCTCATCAGAAGTCATTTCCTGAAGCAGGGTATCTGCCTCTACGATTACTTCTCCGTCTGCGGTAATGTCCTCTTTGTTATAGATACCAAACACAGCACCTTCTACAACTGCACCATTTTCCGCATCCTGTTTTTCAACGGTAATGGCTACTTTCTGTCTTTCATCCCCGATAGTCACTTCCTGCTCTACCACAGGAATCTCCTGTCCTTCATAAACAAAAACAACTTCTGCATATTCCGGATTTAATACAAAGCCGTCCGGGGCTGTCTTTTCTACCACTTTGTAAGCGCCAAGCGGAAGATCCTCAGCAACTGCCTTTCCATCTTCCCCGGTCGTAATGGTAGTTACCAGTGTATCTTTCGCATAAACTACGATACGGTTTCCATCTTCATCTTTCTGGTAATCCGGAGAATAGATATCCTCTGCCGCATAGACTTCAAAAACGGCATCTTTCAGGAAACGTTCCTCATAAACGAAGTCCTTTTTAAATCCGGTCAGCATCTCACCTTTTTTATAAACAGTCAGCTTGCCTTTTACCGGATGGTTCTCATAAGGCACTTCAATCACCAGATCGCCACTGACGGAATCTTCCTGATAAGCAGTATTGGAATCCACTGCAATCTCCACATAATTCTCATTCAGGGTGTATCCGTCTGGAGCTGTTACTTCCTCGATGCGGTAATTTCCAATCTTTAAATTATTTGGAAGAATCAGATATCCATTCGCATCGGTAAAATAGGATTTATGCACTTTGGTAGAAGGATAAGTAGTCACCTGTTCCACATATTTCTGATAATCCAGGTCATATACTTTGAATTCTGTATTTGCCAGAAGTACGCTTCTCTTTGTTTCATCATCTTTTTTGATGATTTTCAGCTTTGCTTCAAATTCATTATCCAGAAGCACACGCCACACCTGAGGATCGTTTGGATGGTTTTCATTGATCGTTACGATAAAATCATCCACCGGTTCATAATTATGCTTGCTTGTTGTCTCCCTTACCACATAGGTTCCATACGGAAGCGGGATAGAGCAGGCATAACCTTTTTTATCGGTAAACATCTCTGTTTTTCCATCCGAAGTAAGCACGACTGGATTTGCAGAAGAGAAATCATAAGAACCATCTGCCTTTACTTTCAGGTCGCTTACCAGCCATGCGGAGAAGCCGACACCTTCCAAAAGATCTGCATCTGTTTTCCCGTTATTGGCTGCTTTGATAATCTGGAATGGCTGTTTGATCACATCTTCTTTGGAGATTGCTTTTCTTTCTACAGCCGGGACATTGGCACCTTCATAAGAACAATCCACATCATGTTCTTCCTGATCTAACAGGTATCCTGCCGGTGGAGTCAGCTCTTTCAGATAATATTTTCCAAGATACAGATTAGAGACAGATGCTTGTCCATTTTTATCTGTAGTCAGAGTTGTGATCTGTGTTCCCTTTTTATACAGAACACCGGTTTTTCCATCCGGATGGACAATGTCCTCACGGGCAAATAATCCATATACAGCACCTTCCAGTGTTGCATCACCCTGAGGTTCATTTCCTGTTTCAGAATCCTGCTTATACAGGGAAATCGTTGCTGTCACTCGTTTATCACTAACATTCTGGTTCGTTGTTTTTCCGATTTTCAGAGATACATTATAAGCTTTTGCATCAATCGTATATCCTGTCGGAACAGAAATCTCCTTCAAATATACAACTTCCTGTGTCTTCTCCAGTGTTACCTTAGAAGCACCATTGGCATCCGTTGCCGGCATCTGTTTGATCAGTTTTGTACATGCAGCATCGCTGTAAATACCATAGACCGCACCTGCCAGAGTATTGGATGTCTCACTGTCTTTTTTCACGATGGAAACGTAACATTCCTTTGTCCAGGTCACTTTGAAATCCACATACTTTTCATTTCCGACACCTTCACCAAATACCAGGGCAAGATCCTGGGTAGAGGAACCGGTTGTAATCTTATAAGCAGAATACTCTTTATCAATGCTTCCTCGCATCTTTGTAGAAAAGGAAGCACTCACATCCTCCGCCTGAGATAATGGAGCGGTAAGATAGAATTTTGTTCCACCACAAATCTCAACGCTTGCTCCTGCAGAACTGGTTTTTCCGGTAGTCATGTTCACAAGTTTTACTCCCTGTGGAAGATTAAAGGTAATCGTCTGCAGCTCATCTGCCTTAAATGTGATCGTTTTTGTTCTCTGGATATTTCCTTCCACATAAGCTTTCACATCATCATCAGAAAAACTCATATCCACGTCCGGAATATCCGGCATATTGACACAGTAATTATAAAGTTCCATCGCCAGAGAACGTCCCGTTGCGTTAGTGCCGGAATCCCAGTCACTGGATCCATTGGCATAAGCTGCCGCAAGGTGTGTGATAATAAATCTCTTTCCAGTAGAGAAATCCGGATGTTTTTCATCAAAGAATCCATTTTCATCACTGGCTTTTGTTCCGTAATAGCAAACCTTCGCTAACGTCTTTCCATCCGATAATTTGGTGATGGAATAGGTTCCGTCATCCGGTCCATTCTTAGAAGGCTGCACACAGTATGCAGTTGCTTTGATTCCTCCCCAGGACACATAATAAGGTGCTGTAATGTAGGAACCTAATCCATAATCCGCATAATGATACCAGCTTCCTCTTGTAATAGAGACTGACTGGCTTCCTGTACTTGCAGAAGCTAAGAGCATCGGCATTTCAAAGGTAACGGTTTCTCCAATTTCCAGTTCCTCTAAAGCAATTCCCTGATCCACAGCTTCTTCCATCACCTCTGAAAGAGTTGTCCCAGTTTCCGGATCAACCGTTTCCTGATCTTCTGTTGATTCAATCTCCGCATCAAATTCTTCCGCAGTAATCTCTTCACCGATTACCTCTGATTCTGATTCAGACTCATTAACCATTTCATCGGTTTCTGTTTCCTGTTCTGTAACAGTTTCTGTCTCGAAAACTTCAGTCTTTTCCATGGTAAAGCTCTGCGAGTCTGCCTCCCCATCATCGGATGCTTCCTCTGTTTCATCGGAACCGGACTGTTCTCCTCCGCTCTCCGATGCTGTCTGCACTTCTGTTTCCGCTTCTTTTACGATCAGATTGCGGCTGATCTGGTACTTCGGATGTGCCTCATTGACCGGCTCTACATAGTAAACAGCTTTATAACTGTCTGCATGGTCTGTGGAGAAATCTTGTCCCTCATCATTCTTCGCTTCTTCAAAAGTGACTTTCACCTTTTTGTCATCTTCGACCTTAAGCCCGGTAAAATCACAGGTCACATCAAAGGATGTTCCCACTGTCATTTCATAATCCTCGGCTTTTACCACCTCATCCTCATCAAGCAGATCCTTGACCTCTTCATAAAGGGGCGGCTTTTCTTCCACTTTCGGCTCTGCCGCATAAGCTGTCATGGGCGATAACACCGTGGATAACAGGGTCAGCCCTGCCAGAAATCCGGATACCAGTTTCCTCAAATTTCCTGTTTTTCTCATAGAATGTGTCCTCTCTTTCATTTTTTGTTGTAAAAATAAACAGACAGCACATGGCTGCCTGCTTCTACCTTATTTCTGTGGAAAATGCAGGTTAAACTGCGCTTTTCCATCACTATCTGTTACCAGTTCGATGGTTGCTTCATAGCTTTTCCCGGTTCTTTGGGATACCAGGTCTTTATAATGCACTTTCCCTTTGGTCAGGAATTTTTTCGCTGTAGCTTTATCCATCTTTTTCCCCTGGCTTTTCAGGAAATGGTCATCTTTCCACAAAGAGAAGGAACATTCCTGTCCGGTACAGTAATATCTCTTTTTTCCTTCCCGGACATCACTGCCACAGACTGGACATTTCCCGATCACTTCCCCTTTTGCAGTTCCCGGAAAACGGCTGCTCTCTTCTTCGGAAATCGAATGGTAACGGGAGATTATTTCTCTCAGCATATCCGTTATACCATTTAAGAAATGCTCCGTAGTTTCTGTCCCCTGTGCGATATGGTTTAATTCCATCTCCCACTCTGCGGTCATCTTGGGAGATTTAATCTCATCCGGCAAAACAGTAACCAGTACATTCCCGGCATCCGTTGGTACCAGATTTTTCTTTTCCCTCTTGACAAAACCGGACTGGATCAGTTTTTCAATGATCCCGGCTCTTGTGGCGGGAGTGCCAAGTCCTTTCTTTTCTGTCTCTTCCGTCAGTTCTTCATTTCCTGCCCGTTCCATCGCTGCAAGCAGGGTATCTTCTGTGTACTGGCGGGGCGGCTGGGTAAAGTTTTCGGAAACAAAGGTGCTGCAGGGGCCGATATTTCTTCCAAGATAAAGGTTAAATTCTGCTTCCTTTTCTGTTTCCTTGATCCCCAGAAACTGTTTCAGTTTCTTCTCAATCGCCTGAAAACCTTCCTGCTTCGTCTTCCTTGCGGAAAAAGTAAAGGTATGGAAGTTGCAGGTGACCTGGCACTTGTGTGTCTCATAAATATAAGAATCCGCTGTTGCAGTCAGCACCCTGGCACTGATCAGATACAGGATGTTCCGGTTCCTTTCTTTCAGTTTCTGAATGTCTGCTTTTGCCACCTCGGAAGTTGGAATGATTGCGTGATGGTCTGATACCTTTTTAGAATTCAGTACCTTGGAAACATCTGCTTCATAAACAATCCCTTCTGCAAACGGAATCTTTGACAACAGCATCTGCACCAGTTTTTCCGTACTTTCCCCCATCTCGTCTGTTAAATACTGGCTATCCGTTCGTGGGTACGTCACCAGCTTCTTTTCATACATCTCCTGCACAGAGTCCAGTGTCTCCTGTGCCGTGTAACCAAAGATACGGTTGGCATCCCTCTGGAGGGAAGTCAGGTCATACAGTTTCGGTGCCCGAACAGTTTTCGTCTGCACATCTTCTTTTTCTACCTGGCACATCCGTTCGCTGCAGTCGGCAGCTACCTGATCTGCATCCTCCTTTTTCTGGAAATGCTCTGATACTGCATCAAAATCCCCGAATTTTAAATGGGCTACATAATATTTTTCTTTAACAAACCCTTTCACTTTCTGGTTCCTGTCCACGATCATGGCAAGGGTTGGTGTCTGTACCCTGCCTACCTTCAGGTTCTGGTTATAAAGGACAGAGAAAAGACGACTCGCGTTGATCCCTACCAGCCAGTCTGCTTTTGCCCTGCATAAGGCGGACTGATAAAGGTCTTCATAACACGAACCGTCCTGTAACGATCCAAACCCTTCTTTAATTGCGCTTTCTTCCATGGAGGAGATCCAAAGCCGTTTTACCGGCTTTTTGCATCCCGCCTGCTCATAGACCAGACGGAAGATCAGCTCCCCTTCCCTTCCGGCATCAGTAGCACAGATGACCTCCTCCACTTCTTTGCTGTTCATCAGTTTCTTTAAAATCTGGAACTGTTTTTTCGTGCCATCCAGCACTTTCCTTTTCCATTCATCCGGTACAATGGGAAGGTCTTCATATCTCCATTTCTTGTAGCGTTCGTCATATTCCGATGCGTCACAAAGCGCCACCAGATGCCCGACACACCACGATACCAGATAGCCATTTCCTTCCACATACCCGTCTTTCCGTTCCCTGGCTCCGATCACCTTCGCCAGTGCCATCGCTACCGACGGCTTTTCTGCAATCACTAAATTCATCTCACTCATCCTTTCTACTTTCCATTTCAATATCTGATTCCACTTCATTCCCCCATACATCCCATCCGGGAGTCTTCTGTCTGGCAAACAGCTCAATTCTGGGTACATCTCCCATCAGCTGTACGATCCGCTCTCTTGCTTCCTGCGGCTTTTTACTGTGTTCCTCGATGTGGGATAAAATCACCTGATGGACACTGGCAGACTGCCGTTTCGGTGAACCTTTGGTTGCCAGGATACAAAACTCGGCATTACTCCTTGTCCAGTATCCCATCCCCCAGAACAGGCTGTCTGCTTTCTTATTCTGTTTGATCCATACAAAAGCGACCGTTTTATACTGAAATCCCCATGCCTGCAGGACGGAAAGCCCTTCCAGCAGGCACGGAATCGTTACCCAAAGGTATAACGCACAATCTTTTGCTGCCAGTTCTGCCACCGGCAAAGCACGGATCTCCTCAATCCCCATCGTGGGATAATGGCTTTCTGCGCTCCGCCCCAGTCCCTTTTTGGAGTACACCCGGTACTGCCACGGCGGATCTGCATAAATTACCGGATACTTTTTCATCTGCATCCAACCACCCCATTATCATTCCTCCTCATCTTCTAAAACGTCCTCGGAATAATTTTCATCCGGAAGCATTTCTTCTTCCGCATCATCCGGTTCTGTCGGTTCTTCATTTTCCTCGGTCTCATCTTCCTCATATTCGTCCTCATCATCGTATTCATGCTTCGGTTTATAGACCTTAAAATAATAACCGGCACCTAAAGCACCTACGGCTATCAGACCGATCATAAGATAGGAACCTACCGGGGATTTATCCTCCGGCATCTGTACTTCTTCCGTCTCCGGTTCTTCTGATTCCGGCTCTTCCGTTACCTCTGGCTCTTCCGTCTCTGGTTCCGCATATACCGTATCCACTTCCGGAAGTGTCACCGTATCCGAAAGGGTAAAGTTCATCAGGTCTTTTTCACTGACTTCTGTCAGGAAATACACATTGTCCTGTGCCTTGGAATTATCAATGACCAGATAAAAGATCTTTCCGCTTTTGGTAGTGATCGTATAAAACTCTTTCGTACCCTCCGTTGCTGTCTGGGTAATGCTCTGGGCATCTTCTCCGGAAGCTGCCAACTCTTCTTCAATCCCAGTCACTGTCCGATCTGTTACTGTACCTGTCGCCTCTGTCGGCTCGGAAGCCTGGGCA
>OBUZ01000766.1_pt1 | contig 13953 bp, 13 predicted proteins | sample 1494961 | NCBI WGS metagenome assembly OBUZ01 (sample SAMEA2579939, study PRJEB22360) | human gut metagenome | biome: human gut; feature: human-associated habitat; material: faeces | place: Denmark | collected 2008/2010
ACACTAGCCTTCCAAGCTAGATACGTGGGTTCGATTCCCATCACCCGCTTTTTTGCTATCCATTTATATGGAAAATGAGACGAATTGCAGTGAGTTTTGTAAAGTCAAAGGAACTCGAAGGAGTGCATATGAAAATTTTTTTGCCTGAGAAAGTAAATTTTATTATCAACAAATTGAAGGAGAACGGCTACGAGGCGTATGCGGTTGGTGGCTGCGTGAGGGATTCTGTTTTGGGACGAGTGCCTGATGACTGGGATATTACGACGTCGGCGACTCCGAATGAGACGAAAGCACTGTTTAGGAGAACATTTGATACAGGGATTGAGCACGGGACAATTACGGTGCTGGTCGACAAAGAGGCGTTCGAGGTGACAACATACCGTGTGGATGGAGAATATGAGGACAGCAGACATCCGAGGGAGGTTGTGTTTACACGAAGTCTGAAAGAAGACCTTTTAAGAAGAGACTTTACGATCAATGCGATGGCATATAATGAAGAGGAAGGTCTGGTGGATATTTTCGGCGGAATCGAAGATCTGCAGCGAAAAATGATCCGTTGTGTGGGCAATGCGAGGGAGCGCTTTGGGGAAGATGCGCTTCGGATTTTGCGCGCGGTGCGATTTGCGGCACAGCTTGGATTTCGGATTGAAGACGAGACGATGGAAGGGATTCGAAAGCTTGCGCCGACACTTGCAAATATCAGTGCAGAGCGGATTCAGGTGGAACTGGTCAAGATGCTCGTATCGCCGAATCCGGGTTTGCTGGCGCTTTCATATGAGCTTGGAATTACCAAAGTGATTCTTCCGGAATTTGATGAGATGATGCGGACAGGTCAGGAGACGCCGCATCATATGTATTCAGTAGGAATGCACACGTTGAAGGCGGTCGAACAGGTCAGAGCTGATAAAGTCTTGAGACTTACGATGCTGCTTCATGATGTTGCAAAACCTCAGATGAAGACGGTGGACGCAGACGGTGTTGCACATTTTAAGATGCATGATGTAAAAGGAGCGGAAGTTGCAAAAAGAATTTTGAAGAGACTGAAGTTTGATAATGATACGCTTGGAAAAGTGACAAAGCTTGTGCAGTATCATGATTATCGTATGCCAGCACAGCCGAAGAACGTCAGAAGAGCCATGAATAAGATCGGTGAAGAATTGTTTCCGTATTATCTGGAGATCAGAAAAGCGGATACAATGGCACAGAGTGAATATATGCGGGAGGAGAAGCTTTCAAATATTGCCGGAATCGAGCGATGCTACAAAGAGATTCTGAAGAAAAAAGAGTGTGTTTCTCTGAAGATGTTAGCAGTTTCGGGGAGCGATCTGATCGCAGACGGTATGCAGCCTGGAAAGCAGATTGGCGTCGTCTTGCAGGCGTTGTTGGAGCTTGTGATTGAACAGCCGGAATACAATACGAAGGAGATTTTATTGGAGCAAAGCAGGAAGCTGCGCGGGGAAACTCTTTTGTAGAAATACACATACTTACAAGATGTCCGTCATACATTTAGAGAGAATAGGAAATAATGAATGTAGGGGGCAGCGATGAAAGAGAACGAAGTAAGTGTGTTGGATCAATATGATATAGATATAAAAAGCACCCGCAGAATCAGGGGTGCTATTTTATGTGCTACAAATCAGGGGCTCTTTGTGCTCAGGGAGCTTATGATTTCAGAAAAGAGAATTCCAATGCTGCACAAATTATATGTGCACATGATGGAAAATGGATGTGACAGGGTAGATGCGGTCATAGAAAATAAAGAGCATGAATTATTCAGCACATCAGAAGATGGGATTAAGTATGTGGTCAAACGTTGGTATGACGGAAAAGAATGTGATATCCGAAAAGAACAGGAAATTGTGGGGGCGACAAAAAATCTTGCAAAACTGCATAAAGTCTTGCGAGGACCCATTGATTTTGGAGAGGAATCAGAGACCTTTGTTATGGAAGGCGAGGATTTGCGAAAGGAGTACTGCCGGCATAACCGTGAGATGAAAAAGGTACGGGCGTTTATCCGCGGGAAAGTAGGAAAAGGTGAGTTTGAGCTGATGTTTTTGAAATATTTTGATGCGATGTATGACTGGGCGCAGAGTGCGAGCGCCCGATTGGAACAATCGGAATATGAGTTGTTGATGCAGCAAAGCAGAGAGAAAACAACGATTACGCATGGCGAATACAATTATCACAATGTTCTGATGATGCAGGATGGAATTGCAACAACAAATTTTGAACATTTTCACCAAGATGTTCAGTTGGCGGACCTGTACTATTTCCTTAGGAAGACGATGGAAAAGAATCATTGGAATGTGATGCTTGGTGACAAGATGCTTGAGGCTTACAGTGAAATTTTGCCGCTTGGGGAGCGGGAGATGGAATATCTTGCGATCAGCCTGTCTTATCCGGAAAAGTTTTGGAAGGCGGCAAACTCTTATTATCGATCCAGCAAAGCGTGGATTCCGATGAAGAGTGTTGAGAAATTGGAGGTTGCAATTCATCAGACGGAAGAAAAGAAACATTTTTTAGAGACGATATTTTCTTTTCATTTGTAAAATGCTGGTGTATAATAGTAGGGAAAAATGCAAAGGAGGAACAAATGGTATGAATTATCAGGAACAGTATCAAGAATGGCTCACAAATCCATATTTTGATGAAGAGACAAAACAGGAATTAAAAGCAATTGCAGATAATGAAAATGAGATAAAAGAAAGATTTTATAAAGACTTAGAGTTTGGAACAGCGGGGCTGCGTGGTGTGATCGGTGCAGGAACAAACCGTTTGAATATCTATACAGTGAGAAAAGCAACACAGGGACTTGCGAATTATATTTTGCAAAAAGGACTTCAGGAAAAAGGCGTGGCAATCGCATATGACTCAAGAAGGATGTCGCCGGAGTTTGCGGATGAGGCGGCTTTGTGTCTGAATGCAAATGGAATCAAAGCGTACGTATTTGAATCACTCCGTCCTACACCGGAGCTTTCCTATGCCGTAAGAAAGTTGAATTGTGTTGCGGGAATCAATATCACGGCAAGTCACAACCCGCCGGAATATAACGGATATAAAGTGTATTGGGAAGACGGAGCTCAGATCACTCCTCCTCATGATAAAGGAATCATGGATGAAGTGAAAAAAGTGACTGATTTCAATACCGTGAAGACGATGACGCTGGAGGCGGCTAAGGCGGCAGGACTTTATGTGGTGATCGGCAGTGAGATTGACGATGCTTATATGGAAGAATTGAAAAAGCAGGTAATCCATTGGGATGCGATCAAAGAGATGGGGAAAGAATTAAAGATTGTTTACAGTCCTCTTCATGGAACAGGAAATATTCCGGCAAGACGTATTTTGAAAGAGCTTGGATTTGAAAATGTATATGTTGTAAAAGAGCAGGAATTACCGGATGGAGAATTTCCGACAGTCTCTTACCCGAACCCGGAGGCTGAGGAAGCATTTGAGTTGGGATTAAAACTGGCAAAAGAAGTAGATGCGGATCTTGTTCTGGCGACAGACCCGGATGCAGACCGTCTCGGTGTATATGTGAAAGACAGTAAATCCGGAGAATATAAAGTGCTGACAGGGAATATGTCAGGATGTCTGCTTGCAGACTATGAGATTGGACAAAGAAAAGCGACCGTAGGATTGCCGGAAGACGGTTATCTGATCAAGACAATCGTGACATCAAATATGGCAGATGCGATTGCAAAAGGTTATGGTACAGGATTGATCGAAGTTCTGACAGGATTTAAGTTTATCGGACAGCAGATTCTCGGTTTTGAGCAGAGTAAAAAAGGCACATATTTATTCGGATTTGAGGAGAGTTATGGTTGTCTGATCGGAACTCATGCAAGAGATAAAGATGCAATTGTTGCGACGATGGCACTGTGTGAGGCGGCCGCATACTATAAGACAAAAGGTATGACACTTTGGGATGCCATGGTTGATATGTATGAGAGATTTGGATATTATAAGGATGATATTCAGGCGATTACATTAAAAGGAATTGAAGGGTTGGCAAAGATTCAGGAAATCCTTGAGACGCTGCGCAAAGAGCCGCCGGTAAAAATCGGTGCTTACGAAGTGCTGAAAGCAAGAGATTATCAGGCTGATACAATCAAGGATCTCGCTACAGGCGAGGTGACAGGAACGGGACTTCCGAACTCTAATGTCTTATATTACGACCTGACAGATGACGCATGGCTGTGTGTACGTCCATCCGGAACAGAGCCGAAAGTAAAATTCTATTATGGTGTAAAAGGTACTTCTTTAGAGGATGCGGATGCCAAATCAGAAGCGCTGGGAAAAGAAGTTCTTGCGATGATTGATAAAATGCTGTAAAAGGGTGTCAAAAGTGCCCAAAAACCCCGAAAAAACAAGGAAAAGTGGGCAAATACACTTGACAAAAGACGGGTGAAACGGTATAACAGTATTTAAAGGCATATTCATACAGAAAAAGCGTGTGAAACATGCGAAAAAACCGATAGAATTTATTGATGAATACATTCTATGTTTGAAATAAGAGGAGGAACATAATCCATGAACAAAACAGAATTTATCTCAGCAATCGCTGAGAAAGCAGAGTTATCAAAGAAAGATGCAGAAAAGGCTTTAAAAGCTTTCACAGACGTAGTGGAAGAAGAACTGAAGAAAGGTGAAAAGATCCAGTTAGTTGGATTTGGAACATTCGAAGTAAGTGAAAGAGCAGCAAGAGAAGGAAGAAATCCTCAGACTGGTGAGACAATGAAGATTGAAGCTTGCAAAGCTCCAAAATTCAAAGCTGGAAAAGCATTAAAAGACGCTGTAAATGTATAATAAATGTTCATGAAAAAAAGAATGTGCTTGGCACATTCTTTTTTTCTATAAACAGTTTAGCCATGTGCAAAGTTATAAAAAAGAAAAATAAAGGTGGAGAAGAAAAGATGAGACTGGATAAATTTTTAAAAGTATCAAGATTGATTAAAAGAAGAACAGTGGCAAATGAGGCGTGTGATGCGGGGAGAGTGCTTGTGAATGGAAATGTTGCCAAAGCATCCGTGAAAGTAAAGCCGGGAGATGTTATTGAGATTCAATTTGGAACGAAGAATGTAAAAGTAGAAGTGCTGGATATTCAGGACACAACAAAAAAAGAAGAAGCAAAAGATTTGTTTAAATATTTATAAAACAGTCATAATACAGCAAGACCTTTCATATAATTAGGATATATCAAAATTGATATTACTTCCGGTAAAAATACCGGCGGCAGTCTGAAATAAGGAGAAAGGTTGTGGAATCTTGGAAGAAAAACAGGTACAAAAACCACATAAGCTGGTAGTGAACAATAGAAAGACAAGTATGGTTACAGGTGTGCTTGATGTACTGTCGTTTGATTTGAATGAGATATTGCTGGAGACGGAACAGGGTATGCTCATGGTCAAGGGGAAGGATCTGCATGTAAATCGTCTGAGTGTAGAAAAAGGGGAAGTGGATTTATCCGGACATATCGACAGCATTGCGTACTCGGATGTTCATCAAAATGCCGGTCAAAACGAGAATTTCTTTATGAAATTATTTAAGTAGGTGAGTTATGCTTGGAATCGGTGATGAAATATCCATTTTTTTGCAGGCGTTATTGGCGGGCAATATTGTACTTTTGGTTTATACGTGCATTAGAGTTTTTAGAAGACTTATAAAACACGATCTGTTTTTCGTTTCTTTAGAAGATTTTTTCTTTTGGGTGTGGGCAGGTTTGTATCTGTTTGTCAAGATCTATGACACTAGTGATGGTAGTATACGTTGGTTCTTTACCATAGGTGTTGTGGTCGGGGGAGTTTGTTCATTTTTTGTGCTGCATTTTTTGTCTGAGATGGGGAAAAAACTGGTTGCCAGGATTCGTGAAAAAGACGAAAAATCTATTGATAAATCAAAGGAAAAAAGGTAATATAACTATATTGGGACAAAAAATAGATTTATAAGGGTGTATCAATGATGAGAAGTGTAAAGCAGCGGAACCGTGATAAACGTCAGCGGACAAGAATGCGCCGTCACAAAGCGAGTATTCTTTCGATATGTGGTGTGATTTTATTATTGACAATCATATTGTCGGTGGGAAGTATGTCACTTCAGGCAAAGAACAAGCGTTATAAGCAGCAGGAAGCGGAGCTTACGGCACAGTTGAAAGAAGAAAAAGAGCGTACAGAAGAGATTAAAGAATTTGAAGAGTATGCAGGAACAGATGCGTATATAGAAGATGTTGCAAAAGATAAGCTGGGGCTCATCCATAAGAATGAGATATTGTTTGAGCCGGAACCATAATGGAAAAATTTCATAATACCATACAAAAGATAGAATGTGTTTGAGCACATTCTTTTTGTTTAGACGGAATTTCTGGAAAAGGGGTTATTCATGATGGAGGAGTTAAAAATAGGACGAGCTGTGCAGGCGAACCCATACGTGATACAGATGGATCGGTTTGTGCAGTCTTTGGAAAAATTGACCAAGGTATTTTTGCAGCTGGAGAGAAAACATGATTTATTTACAAAAGCGGAAATGGAAGAAATGTACGAAAAAGTAAATGAGAAAGTGTGCGGCAATTGTGCGAATAAAGAAGTGTGTCTTGGACAAGAGGCGTTTTTGACCTACCAGATGGTACATGAGATTTTTTGTACCATAGAAGAATATGGTGTGGAACTGAACACTGAGGTGAAACGTAAGATACAGAAAAGATGTGTGCAGGCGCCGCGCTTTTTGCGGACGGCGCTTGAGGTGTTTAAAGGCGCGAGACAGAATCTGATGTGGAATAATAAAATGGCACAGAACAGGGAAGGATGTGCGGTGCAGCTTGACACATTTGCCCAGATGATTCAGCATGCCACAAGAGAACTGGATGCCAGTATTTTTGCGGACGAGCATTTGGAAAAGAAAATACGGGGGAGATTTTCCAAAATTGGGGTACGGCTTTTAAGTACGGTATTTTTTGTGACAGAAGATGGGAAATACGAGGTTCATGTCACGGCAAAATCTATCAAAGGGCAGTGTGTATCCACGAAAGAGCTTGTGCAGATCCTATCAGAGTGTGTCGGGAGAAAGATGGTGGCGGACCGCGATGAAAGACCGGTGCTTGGAGAAGAGTATTGTACAGTCACTTGTGTGGAAGGGCCACGTTTTCATACGCTTCAGGGAATTGCGAAAATCGGAAAGGGATGCCGTAAGATATCGGGGGACAGCTTTTCGATGATGGAGATGCCGGGCGGCAGGAAAGGCATCATACTCTCCGACGGAATGGGGGCAGGGGAAGCAGCATTTAAGGAAAGCGCCATGGTGGTGGAAATGTTAGAGGAACTTCTGGCAGCTGGATTCCCGAAAGAGACAGCAATTCAGATGTTGAATACAGCGCTGGTGATGGGGCGCGAAGAGGTGCGGTTTTCTACAATTGATATGAGTGTATTTGACCTGTATAGTGGGAAATGTGAGTTTGTGAAGGCGGGGGCATCCACTACGTTTGTAAAATATGAGGATAAGGTAGAGACAATCAAATCAACCAGTCTTCCGATAGGAGTTTTGCCTAAATTGGAGGTGGATTGTGTTGTGCGAAGCTTGTGCGATGGGAATTTTGTTGTGATGGTGACAGATGGGGTGCTTGATGCGCTTCCGGTTGGAGAGCAGGAGCTGATCATGAAAATGATCATCGAGGGGACAAGTATAACCAACCCAAAAGAGATGGCGCATCACATTTTAGAGCAGGTTTTGGAATGTTCCGGGGAGATCCCTTTGGATGATATGACGATTATGGTCGTGGGCATGTGGAGTCTTGCAAAATAAAAAGGAATAAGATAAAATTAGTGCGAGTGAATAATTACAAAGGAAAATGTGGATAATGTTAGAAAAAATAAGAAGGTATGTGGAAAAATGGCATATGATCGAGAATGGCGATAAGATAATTGTAGGCGTATCAGGAGGTGCAGATTCTATATGCCTTCTTTTTGTATTGATACAGCTGCAAAAAGAGATTCCGTTTGAGTTGGTCTGTGTTCATGTGAACCATGGATTGAGAGGGATAGATGCGGATGCGGACGAAATGTATGTAAAAAAAATGTGCGAGAAGCATTGTGTCCCATGTGAAATTTATCGGGAAGATGTTGCATTAATTGCAAAAAAAAGGAAACAATCTTTGGAGGAGGCGGGGCGTGAAGTGCGCCGGGAAGCCTTTGTGAAAACTTTGAAGCGATATGGAGGAACTAAAATTGCGCTTGCGCATCATCAAAATGACAATGCAGAGACATTTCTGATGAATGTGGCTCGCGGAGCAGGTCTGAAAGGGCTTGGCGGCATACGTCCGGTAAATAGAAATGTGATTCGTCCGCTTCTTGCAGTGGAGCGTGGTGAGGTTGAGAAATATCTGGAAGAAGAGGGGATTGCCTTTTGTGTGGATGAGACCAATAAAAGTGATGCGTACATGAGAAACCGTATCCGGAATCACATTTTGCCGTATTTTGAGGAGCAGGTGAATAAAAGGACAGTTACTCACATTAATGAGACAATGGAGCGGCTGAGGGAGATTGAAGGATTTTTGGAAGAGCAGACTGAGATTTCGTGGAGGCAGTGTACTAGAACCGAAGAAACAGGGACTGTTATCCTGCAGGCTGAATTTCAACAGATTCCGTATGTGATACAGTCATTTGTTTTGAAAAAGGTACTTTGGGAAGTCTGCAGGCGAGAGAAAGATATTGAAGCTGTTCATCTGCAGATGCTTCAGGAGTTGTTTGAAAAGCAAGTCGGAAGAAGGGTGGATCTGCCGTATGATATGGAAGCCTGGCGGACGTATGACGGTGTTGTGTGCAGGAAAAAAACAGAGCCTGAGCCGCAAAAAGCAGAAGAGAAAATATTGGACTGTGAAGGGCAGGAAACACATTTGTGTGAATGGTGTGGCTGGCAGATCAAAAGCCGCGTATTCGTGGCAGACCAAGTGCCACAGGAGACTTCTGAAAAAGTTTACACGAAATGGTTTGATTATGATATAATAAGGGACGCGGTGAGTATTAGAACAAGAAAGCCCGGAGATTACTTGGCGATTCATAGCGATGGCAAGACGCAGAAACTGAAGTCTTATTTTATCAATGAGAAGATTTCGGCGGAGGAAAGAGGAAAGATTCCCTTGATCGCAGAAGGCAGTCATATATTGTGGGTTGTCGGTTATCGTACGAGCAGCGCTTACCGGGTAACTAAGAATACAAAAACAATATTAGAAATACAAATAAACGAAGGAGAAGAATCATGGCAGAGACAATTAAAGTATTAGTATCAGAAGAAGAGGTAGATGCAAGAATTGAGGCGCTTGGAAAGCAGATCAGTGAGGATTATGCGGGAAAACAGGTACACCTTATCTGTGTGCTGAAAGGTGGCGTATTTTTTATGTGTGAACTTGCAAAAAGAATTACAGTTCCGGTATCCATGGATTTTATGAGTGTGAGCAGTTATGGGGACGGAACGACATCCAGCGGCGTTGTAAAGATTGCCAAAGACTTAGATGAGACATTGGAAGGAAAAGACGTAATTGTTGTGGAAGATATTATTGATTCCGGAAGGACGCTGTCTTACCTGCTTGAAATTTTGGCAAAGAGAGGACCAAAGAGTATGAGACTTTGCACACTGCTTGACAAGCCGGAGAGACGTGTGCGCGATGTAAAAGTAGATTATGTAGGGTTCAATATTCCGGATGAATTCGTTGTGGGATACGGACTTGACTATGCACAAAAATATAGAAATCTGCCATACATCGGTGTTGTAGAAGGTGTGGAGTAGGAAGGAGCTAAGAATTGAATAGTAAGAAAAGCAGAGGAATGGGAGGTGCTTCAATCTTTATGGTTGTGGCGCTTGCCTTATTAGTGTACTGGTTTATTGGCCAGATGAACATGAAGCAGCGTGAATATACGTATCAGGAATTTACGCAGGCAGTTCAGGATGGAGATGTGGATTCAGTCATCATCCGGCAGAATAAAGAGGTGCCGACTGGACGGCTTGAGATTCAGATGAAAGATCAGAGCGAAGACGTCAAATATCTGAATGTTTCTGATGTAAATGAGATACAGGAGTTGTTGAGTAAAGCAGATGTAAAGTGCACACTTGATGATGTGCCGAAAGAGTCATGGCTTATGACCACGATGTTTCCGACACTTTTGATGGTCGGAGTTGTGATTTTCTTGTTTATGATGATGAACAGACAGGGCGGCGGTGCCAATGCAAAAGCGATGAACTTTGGAAAGAGCCGTGCGCGTATGACAAGTGGTTCGGATAAGCAGGTGAAATTTGCACAGGTTGCAGGGCTTCAAGAGGAAAAAGAAGAATTGGAAGAGATCGTAGATTTCTTGAAAAGTCCGAAGAAATACATTCAGGTGGGAGCCAGAATCCCGAAGGGTGTTCTTTTGGTGGGACCTCCGGGAACAGGAAAGACATTACTTGCAAAAGCCGTGGCAGGAGAAGCGGGTGTTCCGTTCTTCACGATTTCCGGTTCTGATTTTGTAGAGATGTTTGTCGGTGTGGGAGCTTCTCGTGTGCGTGATTTGTTTGAGGATGCGAAGAAACATGCGCCATGTATTATTTTCATTGATGAGATTGATGCGGTTGCAAGACGTCGCGGTACCGGAATGGGCGGCGGACATGACGAACGAGAGCAGACATTGAATCAGCTTCTTGTTGAGATGGATGGTTTTGGTGTAAATGAAGGAATTATCGTAATGTCAGCGACGAACCGTGTGGATATTTTGGATCCGGCAATTTTAAGACCGGGGCGTTTTGACCGAAAAGTGATGGTCGGAAGACCGGACGTGAAAGGAAGAAAAGAGATTTTGGAAGTTCACGCGAAAGGGAAACCGCTCGGTGATGATGTGGATTTGGCGCAGATTGCACAGACAACTTCTGGATTTACGGGGGCAGATCTTGAGAACCTGTTAAATGAGGCTGCGATTTTGGCGGCGAAAGAGAATCGGGTATACATTCAACAGTCTGATATCCGCCATGCGTTTGTGAAGGTTGGAATCGGAGCAGAAAAGAAAAGTAAAGTGGTATCTGAAAAAGAAAAGAAAATTACGGCTTACCATGAAGCGGGGCATGCGATTTTATTTCATGTGCTTCCGGATGTGGGACCTGTCTACAGCGTGTCTATCATTCCTACCGGAGTGGGTGCTGCCGGATATACGATGCCGCTTCCGGAAAATGATGAGATGTTCAATACACGTGGAAAGATGTTACAGGAGATTACGGTAGCGCTTGGCGGACGTATTGCAGAGGAGCTTGTGTTTGACGATATTACAACAGGGGCTTCACAGGATATCAAGCAGGCTACAGCGCTTGCAAAATCTATGGTCATGAAGTTTGGTATGTCTGAAGAACTTGGACTTGTCAACTATGACAGCGACAGTGAAGAAGTGTTTGTGGGAAGGGATTTCGGCCACGCTTCAAGAGGATATGGAGAGGAAGTCGCAGGAAAGATTGACCGTGAAGTGAAGAAGATTATAGACGAATGCTATGCGAATGCGAAAGAGATCATTCAAAAATATAATCATGTATTAGAGTCCTGTGCAGACTTGCTTCTTGAAAAAGAGAAGATCACGAGAGAAGAATTTAGTGCATTGTTTGATGAAGAAATAGCTGAGTCTTAGGAAAGAGGATAAGAAATATGAATGAGCAGGCACTGTTTTGTGACGGGACGGGGGCGTATGTCATTCCCCCGCAGCCCGATGCAAATGAGGCAATCACGCTGCGTTTTCGTACTGCGAAAGATGATGTAGATGCCGTTCGCCTTTTGACCAGAGACGCGAAATATGATTTGCAAAAAGTATATACAAAGGGTGAATTTGACTTTTATGAAGTGAACTGGAGAATGGGAGAGGATACATTCCGATATTGCTTTGAGATACAAAAAGGAGAGGAGATCTGTTATTACAACAGATACGGTGTCACAAACGAGATAATCGGATATTACGCATTTTCCATCGCTCCGGGGTTTGCAACGCCGGACTGGGCAAAAGGCGCAGTAATGTATCAGATTTTTGTGGATCGTTTTTATAATGGAGATACAAATAATGATGTAGAGTCCGGTGAGTATATGTATATTGGAGAGCCGTGTACAAAGGTGGATGACTGGGATAAATATCCGGCGCTGATGGGAGTGCGGGAATTTTATGGCGGTGATCTTAAGGGGGTACTGGAAAAGCTGGACTATCTGCAAGAGCTGGGGATCGAAGTAATTTATTTCAATCCCCTGTTTGTTTCTCCGTCGAATCACAAATATGACATTCAGGATTATGATTATATCGATCCGCATTTTGGTGTGATCGTGAATGACGGTGGTGATGTGCTGACAGCAGATCAGAGAGAAAACCGCTATGCTGAAAAATATAAATGCCGGGTGACGGATAAAGAGAATTTAGAAGCGAGTAATCGCCTGTTTATCCGTCTGGTGGAGGAGATGCATCGCCGCGGAATGAAGGTGATTTTGGACGGTGTGTTCAACCACTGTGGCTCTTTTAATAAGTGGCTCGACCGTGAGCGGATTTATGAAGGAGCAGATGGCTATGAGCCAGGAGCATATATATCTGAGGAAAGTCCATATCGGAAGTTCTTCCAGTTCTTTGGAGAAGAATGGCCTTACAATGGAAATTATGATGGCTGGTGGGGGCACGATACACTGCCGAAATTGAACTATGAGGAATCTGTTAAACTGGAAAATTATATTCTTTCCATTGGGAAAAAATGGGTGTCGCCTCCATATAATATTGATGGCTGGAGACTTGATGTTGCAGCAGATTTGGGACATAGCAATGAATACAATCATGAATTTTGGAAAAAGTTCAGAGAGACCGTAAAATCGGCAAATCCAGATGCCATTATTTTGGCGGAGCATTATGGTGATCCGAGTGAATGGCTTCAGGGAGATGAGTGGGATACTGTGATGAACTATGATGCGTTTATGGAGCCGGTCACATGGTTCCTGACGGGAATGGAAAAACACAGTGATGAAGATCGAGTGGAACTTCGCGGCAATGCCGATTATTTCATTCAGGCGATGAAATATCATATGGCAAACATGCTCACCCCATCTTTGTATGTGGCGATGAACGAATTGTCTAACCACGATCATTCACGTTTCCTGACGCGTACCAATCATATGGTTGGAAGAGTTGATAAGTTGGGATATGAGTCGGCAAGCGAATATACAAATGAGGCGGTTATGCGTGAGGCAGTCATTATGCAGATGACATGGGTCGGCGCTCCGACGGTTTACTACGGAGATGAGGCAGGTGTGTGTGGTTTTACCGATCCGGATAATCGGAGAACCTATCCGTGGGGGCATGAAAATCATGAACTGATCGCATTTCACAAAGACATTATACGGATTCACAAAGAGAGTGAAGCGCTTCGTTATGGTTCGCTGGAGATTCTGCTCGGAGAAGAAAATCTTTTGGCGTATGGGCGTTTTACAGAAACAGAAAAGGTAATCATCATTATCCACAACCGAAGTGAATTAAGTGAAGTGACCGTGCCGGTATGGAGAGCGGAAGTTCCGATGAAATGTAAAATGCAGAGTAATATATATAGCTATGAACATGGATATAAGATGGACAGTGAGCAGTACCTTGTGGAAGATGGAGAAGTCGTTCTGAACATGGGGAAATATTCTGCGGTAGTTATGACTTATAAATCTTAAAAAAGTATTGCGTTTCTAAAAAAAATATGATATAAATATATATTGTCAGGCTTAATAAAGACTGACATATATGGATGGATTCCCGAGTGGCCAAAGGGGGCAGACTGTAAATCTGTTGGCACCGCCTTCGAAGGTTCGAATCCTTCTCCATCCATTAGGAATATAAATTCCGAAAGATAATGTATATTTTATAAATATATGCATATAATTAATTAGATATTGACGCGGGGTGGAGCAGTCTGGAAGCTCGTCGGGCTCATAACCCGAAGGTCGTAGGT
>OBUZ01000770.1_pt1 | contig 13829 bp, 13 predicted proteins | sample 1494961 | NCBI WGS metagenome assembly OBUZ01 (sample SAMEA2579939, study PRJEB22360) | human gut metagenome | biome: human gut; feature: human-associated habitat; material: faeces | place: Denmark | collected 2008/2010
GAGGAAATGAATGGTAAGAGAACGTGGCATTACTTAAACTCAGAAGGCTATATGGTGACGGGCTGGCATTTGATTAACGGGAAATGGTACTATTTTAACCCGGTATCGGATGGAACGATGGGAAGGCTTTTTGTGAACACCGTTACTCCTGATGGATATCGAGTGGATCAAAATGGAGCATGGATACCGTAAAAACAGGAGAAACAGGGGCGCTTTTTTGCAGCGCCTCTGTTTTATAAGGTGCGCCCGGCGGCGCATGGTTAGAAAGGAATAAGCTATGACAGGTGAAAACATAGAAGTGAATAATAAATATGCAGTTGAACATAATTTTGCCGATGATGGACAGGCGGTGCTGTATCAACCGGAGCGGGGCTTCGGTTTTATAACAGGCGCAAACCGTGCAGAAGTGCCCGTTTTAAAAATTCCGGAAGCCAACAGCGGTTTTTTGCACAAATGGTGGTATGCGGAGAAAGAAACGACGGAAATTCAGATCACGGATCGCGGTTGTAACTGGACAGCGGCAAAGACAGTGAGAAGGGGTGATCTTGAGGGACGTAATCTGCCGCTGTGTTATAGGCAGGATGTACCGCGGCCAGGAAGCTATCGCCTGACGGTTACTGTCTGGGCTGGGGAAGATGAGGAAGAGGTACTGGTATTTGTAGGACGCCGCCGGCTGGCTTGGAGAGGCGCACTATCTGCGGGCCAGGAAGTAAGTGTGACAACCGTATGCGATGTTTCTCCAATTATTCCCAGGGGACAGACGGAACCACTTTTTGATTACAGTATTTGTCTTGCAGTGGTAGGAAAGGGCAAAAAAACCTGTTTACAGTCTGCAAAAATTGAGGAAACAGATGCTTGTACTGTATACATAATGGGAGACTCGACCGTAACAGACCAGACGGCCGATGTTCCCTATGCGCCGGGAGCCTGCTACAGCGGTTGGGGACAGATGCTGGGGGCATTTTTGCCGGAAGGCTACTGTGTATCGAATCATGCCCATTCCGGTCTGACTACGGAGAGCTTCCGGAGCGAGGGACATTGGGACATAATGGCCTCCCTTATAAAGCCTGGCGATTACTGTTTGATTCAGTTCGGACACAACGATCAGAAGCTGGCTTTTTTAAAGGCCGATGAAGGATACAGCAGACGCTTGGAACGGTATATTGAAGAACTGCGCGAAAAAGGTGCGGTTCCTGTTCTGGTAACTCCGCTGGCGCGCAACAGCTGGTTTAACCCGGAACGGTATAACGATCTGCTTGCAGATTATGCGGAAGCAGTTTTTCGAATCGGAGAGAGACTATGTGTGCCGGTATTGGATTTGCATGGATATGTGATGGAACAGATAAAAGAGGTGGGGATAGAGGGGGCAAAACAGTGGTTTTTTCCATCAGATTATACCCATACCAATGACTTTGGCGCGTACAAAATGGCGTCATTTCTGGGAAGAGGATTATGCAGTATTATGAACGAGAAGCCGGTAATATTGGGGGACTGGAGGCCCTGCGGCCCATTTACAGCACTTGAGCCGCCGGTTGACTGCCAATTGACGCCACCGGCGGGGAATTCCGATGCCCTGGAGGTATTCCTTTCGCAGCGGCCGGATGAACCGATTACACGTGTTGAATGTCTTGAGCTGGTCATCCAGCGGATGCGATTTTTCCCGATCAATGTCTATAACGATTTATATGAAGATGTTCTTGGCCATGAAACGTATGCAGGCACGGTACAGTGTGCCGCTCAAAACCATATGATTCCTCCTGCTTTTGTAAAAGATGGGAGATTATATCCCGCTCAGCCGATGATGCTGCAGGAATTTCTGGCTGTCCTGATGCCCGCTTATGCCAGCAGAAAGCCATTGAAAACAGCGGAAACGGCTCCGGAAGGTGTGGCTGAGTATGCGAAGGAGGCGGTATGCCAGGCGATCGGTGAGGGGCTGGCAGATCGTGACTCAGCATGGGAGGAGCTGGTGACCCGCAGATGCGCGGCGCAATTATGCCGGGCGGTTAAAATCTGATGTGACAGGACAATATTGGCAGAAGGGGAAAGGAGGCTGCGTTATGAAAGTGGTTTATATCTGTTTTCCGGAAGGAAAATACAAGGCGCTGACGATGAGCTATGACGATGGGAGGGAGGAAGACCGTCGGTTGGTTGAGCTGTTTAACCGCTATGGGATTAAGGGGACCTTTCATCTGAATTCAGGACTCAAAGTCGGCGGTAACGGTGCGAAAAAAATTCCGCAGGATGAATGGAAGCAGCTGTATCATGGGCATGAGATTTCCTGCCATACGGTGTTTCATCCGACGATTTCCAGAAGTCCGATTGAGCAGGTGGCCCTACAGATATTAGAAGACCGGCGGGCCTTAGAGCGGATCGCCGGATATCCGGTCCGGGGGCTGTCCTATCCGAACGGTTCCTACAATAAGGAAATCGTTAATCTGCTACCGGGCCTTGGCATGGAGTACGGAAGGGTGGTGGAAGACAGCGGTGATTTTCAGCTGCCGGAAAATTTCCTTACATGGAAAGCTACGTGTCACCACAGCCACAATCTTCTGGAACACGGCAGAAAATTTCTGGAACTGAATAAATCTCAGCGATTATACTTGATGTATGTCTGGGGCCACAGCTATGAATTTTCCAGGGATCATAACTGGGACCTGATAGAGGAGTTCTGCCGTAATATGGCTTTCCGGGATGATATATGGTATGCCACCAATATTCAAATTGTAGACTATATGAAGGCGGCGAAGCGTCTGCAGTTCACGATTGATTTAGATTGGGTATATAATCCTTCGGCGTGTAGCATCTGGATTCAGGTTGATGGATACATATATGAGATTCCCGGAGGGGATATGGTGGAACTGGATTGTTAGAAAATAGAATGCAATGGAGCAGAAAATATGTAGATACTTAGTTGAACGTGTGTGGAATGGGAGCTTAGAGGTGTTCTCGGGAGTTCAGGAGGTGGATCCTGTGGATACAAGCTATCTGTTTTCAAAGACAAAATAGTGCTATAAACATGGTTGTATACAAACATAACGCCCAAAAGAAAACAACCTGCGGATTTTGGGCGTTGACGGCATATTGTTCGATACCATACCTGATCAAATTAATAACATTCAAAAGTATTGAGTTTACTCCCATAAAAACCACTGGCACACCGTTTTATCCTTTGTAGTTATGAGATGGTTATTTCTCCTGCGTAAGTTCAGATTTACCTTATTATATAATATCTCAGTGCAGATATATAGCAGTGCAAATTTATTCTTATAAATGCACTGCTATATTGTTAATTGAACTATGTCTATAACCTGGAGGAGCTATAAAAAGAGCCGTTTTGTGTTTTCTAATTACAAAGTAAGCATTTGCTCAATTTCTTTGAAATCGACGTAAAGATCACTATAAATATTCACTTTGATCGTAGAGCTAAATGCATATGGTATGCTAATCATATCCCCCTCGAAATAGCTTACAGATACAGTCCGGCGGTTTGGGTCTACAATCCAGTATTCCCTGACACCATATTTTTTATAGTAATAAAGTTTTTTGATATAATCATCGGATAAATTGTTGGGAGACACGATTTCAATGATGAAGTCAGGTGCACCATTGCATCGTTTTCCATCCAGCTTAGACTTATCACAGACAATCATGATATCTGGTTGAACAATTAAAAGAGGGTGGTCATCAAGTTTTACATCAAATGGAGCGGAAAATACCTTACAAAGCCTCTCCTTTGATTTAACATAGGAATTTAAGTATGATGACAGTTCTAAAAGAATAGTCTGGTGTATCTGTGATGGACTGGCCATGTACTGTATCTGATCTTCGAAGACCTCGGCTCTCGTATCTTCCGGTAAAGCCTCGTATTCGTCAAGAGTTATGAAACGTTGTTGGGTTGGCATGATAGCACTTCCCTTCTTGAGATTGTGGTTGGCCCAGATCCTTTATACCTCCCTTTTCAACCTAATATAAATCAATAGGAAAGTATAATCCAACCTGATTCTACAAATTACACGTTTAATTCGATACAAATATTTATTGTTTACTTAGGAGCGTTTTCCTCCCGTGTCAATTTTTATATGGGTACATTATAACATGCAAAAATTTAAACTTCAACGTGGTGTATAAATATAATGAAGTGAGATTTAGAGAAAGAGGGGGCAAACCTTATAGCAATCGTTTTCGAAATATTGAGTGCTGATGTGGCAGTCAAAACTTTTGAAATTTAGAAAAGGAATATGGGGAGGATACGGTAACACTCGTGACTACAGGCAACGGCAAGTGATTGAATCTGCGGCTATAGGAACTTTTATATCAGGTCAACAGAGATAGGGAAGTCAGATAACGTAAGCGTTTTAGTATGGATGCATAATCATACCATGTTATGTAGACGGAGTATGTAGGAACTACTCATTTATTGGACGTATTTGCGAAAAAGATAGGGTGTTGCAAGAATATTAAAATGCCATTAACAGGCATAAATACGGATGCTAAGATATAATCATGCCATATCTATTATATGGCCCACAAAAGAAAAATATACTTATCAAGTTAGAAAAGTCCATTACGAAAGCAATAAAAGTAAGGGACTTTTATTCGTTACCAGAAGTAACAAAAGATAAATCAGCTTACAGATCAGGAGGTGAATACGAAGTGCTGGCAATCGAGAATAGAAAACCATGGTTTTGTTTTGAAACTCTGAATCAATTAAATCGAATAAAAATCGGCATGGCAGGTTCTCATTGCCGCAACGGATAGGAGAGAAGCTGCCTGTGTGCCGTCCTGCCTTGCAGGATGATGGGGTGATGGTATAAGGCAGAACTCTGTATTAACAGGGATACCATACAGATATCAGCCAAGCCCAGACAGGCATACAGCATATTGGGGTTGGAGCACCATACAAAACAGGGGACAAGCTTTTCAAAGTACTAAATGTGCCACAACTGCATATTGTCATGAGCAAAAAGCTGCCGGTTTTATAGGAAACTATAAGGCTGGCAGCTCTTTTGTTGCCATAAACAGGGAAAATGATTCCTGCAGAGGTCCACCGCTCCATTCTGATTACCTTTTTACAAGTCAGAATGGAGGATAGAAAAATGCAGGAGAAATTATATCAGATTCGCATAGATAATCAAATGATACCAGTAGATGAGGAAGTTTACTATGCCTATTACAGAGCAAAACGTTATGAAAAATACTTGGAAGAAAAAGATAGAAGGAATCGAAAGATACTTTTCAGCAATCTGGATACAGAAACAACCACTGGAGAAGAGATGATACCAGATGTTGGGGCAATATCCGTAGAAGCGTTAGTGACGGATGCACTGATGATCGAACGGATAAAAGAATGCCTGGTATCTTTGGGTGAAGAGGAAAAAGAAATAGTACGGGTTCTGTTTTACGATAACAGGAGTGAAAGGGAGGCAGCGGCTATCTGGGGAATCAGTCAGCCGGCGGTCCATAAGAGGAAGAACCGAGTACTAACTCAACTCCGTGGTATGTTGGAAATGTAAAAACACTTGATTTTTCTGGGTCAAACACTAAAAAGTAAAATAATTTCACTTTTCAGGTTATCAGAAGGGGGGTGAATGTGGATAAGTAGTGAAGGGGTAATGACTCCCCATCAGTACATTGAAAACTTCATATCCAGTCAACCGGTTACGTTAACCATCCGGCGTGAGGAGCGAAAGCGACAAGAAAGATACGCGATGACTTCCTTTAGTTTCAAAATCCCTGGCGGGAGAGAGCTAAGGAAACGAGCGGCCGATATCTGTTCAAAATCAGTCTGTTGCGGACTGAATCGCGATGACTCCGGATGGCCTACTATGATACTTTCGCTTAGTCACAGCCCCCTTGGCAGGGGAACACGCAATGAGGGCGGCTTCCAGAGAACCTGGGAGAGGTTAGAAGCCTATGATGTCTGTCAGCAGCAGACAGGCCGGTTGACTGCCCTGTCCGGATTATCAGGACAAGCTTCGGGGAGTAGTGTCGAATAGAAGCGAGAAATCAATCGTAAAGAAGGTGATTTTAATGTCAGACTGTGCGGCCAGAAATGAACTGGCTCCTGGCCGCACCGATGTGGCATTAAACCAGAACTTTTTGCATCTGAATCCTATAATCCCTAATATTAAGAACAGGAGGTAGAATTTGAAGCTTTATAAAGGAGATATTTATTATGCAGATCTGTCACCAGTCATAGGGAGTGAACAAGGCGGCATTCGTCCTGTCCTCATTATTCAAAACGATATCGGGAATAAATACAGTCCTACCGTAATCGTGGCATCGATTACGAGCCGACTGGATAAACACCGCCTGCCAACCCACGTGTCCTTTCAGGCTCAGAAATATGGACTGCCCAGAAATTCAATGGTTTTATTAGAACAGATCCGTACAATTGACCGGACCCGGCTGAATGAGTACGTCGGCCATATGGATTCCGTGGAAATGCAGTTTGTAGAAGAGGCGTTATTGGTCAGCCTGGGAATCCGGCCGATCTTTTATCATGGCTCATTTGCAGTAAATAATTATCAATAGAAAATAAGGTAGGATTATAAAATGTACGCTAGATATCTACGATAATAATTGCCATAAACTTTCCACTTGATAAAAGAACATAAGTTCGATATAATGTTTATAGAGTAGAACAGATTATTTTTGACCCGATGTGTTAAAAAGTTTAGATGCGAGATTAAAATATTCGTTATACAGAACTTATAAGAAGGAACCGAGGTGATTCACAATGCCTACATGGAATCCATGGCATGGCTGCGATAAAATCAGCGCTGGATGTTTGAACTGCTACGTATATCGGCGCGATGAAGAATTTGGCAAAGACAGCAGTTTGGTCACACAAACCTCCAGTTTTGATCTTCCATTAAAAAAGAATAGAAAGGGTGAATATAAGCTGCAACCAGAAGAGGGAATGGTTTATACCTGCATGACTTCTGATTTTTTCCTGGAGAAGGCGGATCCCTGGAGGCCAGAAATCTGGAGGATGATTAAGGTACGCAGCGATCTAAAATTCTATATTATAACAAAACGGATTGAGCGTTTCATGAATTGTATTCCGGAGGATTGGGGTGAAGGCTACGACCATGTAACGATTTGCTGTACCTGCGAAAATCAGGACCGGGCGGATTACAGGCTTCCCATATTTTTACAGATGCCGATGAAACATCGGGAAATCATTCACGAACCGATGCTGGAACCGGTAGAGATTCGGCCATATCTTGCCTCAGGATTGATTGAGAAAGTGATATGTGGGGGAGAATCAGGACCGGACGCGAGGTTATGCGATTTTGCATGGATTTTAAATACCATGAACCAGTGTGTGGAATATGAAGTCCCCTTTTATTTTAAGCAGACAGGAGCCAGATTCAAAAAGGGAAGGAATATTTATCGAATCGAACGTAAAAATCAGATGGCTCAGGCAGCAAAGGCTGGAGTGAATTATAGATGTTAAATCCATATTGTTGAGTTGAGAAGGAGAGAAAAGGTTTGAACGGGTTAGAAAGGGTAATAGAAGAAAATGATATGCTATTGTTTCTGGCGCCGACTGGTGGTATCAGGGCGCTTGGTATAAATGATTTTTCATTTATGGAAGCGGAAAAAGGTTTTAGGAAAGACGATGAGGCAGAGGAATACGATAAGAGTAAGGAGGCAATCCAAAAGACGGCGAATAAAGCCCAGATATACCAGGACGGTAAACCAGTATACGTTCTTTTGCCAGAAGATATGGTACAGCTGCAGAAAAATGATTACTTTTGGGGTGAAGATGCCTTATGGCTGAGATATGGCGGAATTTTACATAGGAAAATAGTTGAGAACCGTTTAAAAAAATATTTGGATAAAGAAGTATACAGCGAATAGGAACTGTTGCTTGTGTGATTTAATCAAAAGCTCTATATTGCCATTTTAGAAGAGTTCTGTCCATTTTGGATAGGACTTTTTGCGCTATAAAGATAATAATAGTGTTAACTGGCTTAGAGATGATGGAATTTAATAGAGGTGTTGGTTATTAGAAAGAAGAGGTTTCAGATAAATAGAGCGTCCAGTTGTATAGGCATCTGAACGAGGGTGTTTTAATTTTATATATTTATGATATGGAACACTATATATAGAAAGAATATTGAAACAAATACTTGATATTGTATCACATGTGTGGTAGTGTTTGGTGTTGACAACGGTACACAACAGATTTACGTTCAGGTAATATCGGAAGGAACAGAGCGGGAGGGATAACAAATGGCCAGTATTACAAAATTACCAGCAGTACGGGCAGACGAGAATTCCCATTCGGGACTTCTCCTTAGAGTATGTGCGTATTGCCGGGTAAGTACAGATGAAGAAGACCAGTTGTCCTCCTTTGTCACCCAAGTAGAATATTATACGTCTGTGATTCAAGAGAATCCAAATTGGGAGTTTGCCGGTATCTATGCGGATGAAGGAATCTCAGGTACGACCATATGGCGAAGGACAGAATTTAACCGGATGATAGAAAAATGCAGAAAAAGAAGGATTGATTTGATATTGACGAAATCAATCAGCCGGTTTGCAAGAAATGTATTTGAAAGTATTAAAATTATCAGGGAACTCAAAGCGTTGGGAATTGCGGTATATTTTGAAAAAGAGCGAATCAATACCATGACAGCTGCAGGAGAATTAGCCCTGACAATCTATTGCTCTGTCGCAGAGGAAGAATCAGCTTCCATTTCAAAAAATATCAGGTGGGGAAACCAAAAACGGATGCTGAATGGAACATGGCTTATCAGCGTAGCGGCATATGGCTATAGAAAAGACAACGAAGGAGAACTCATCCCATATCCGGCAGAGCGAGTCATAATTGAACGAATTCATGATGAATACCTGTCTGGAATAGGAAGTTATGTAATCGCAAAAGGATTAAATCGGGACGGGATTTTATCACCTGGAGGAACAGCCTGGGACGAAAATGCAGTGCTGCAAATACTAAAAAATCCTATTTATGTAGGGGATTTACTCTGCCAAAAAACTTTTACGGAAGAAGATATTTTCCACAAGCGTAAAAAAATCGGGGAGAGTATCCTATGTATCTATATCCCGATGACCACGAAGGTATTATTTCAAGAGACAAGGCAGAATTGGTGAAGAACCTAATGGAAACGCGCTGCAAATTAAATAGCATTCGTAGGGGAGATACAGACTACCTGGCAAGATACCCGTTTAGCGGTCGATTAATATGCGGAGAATGCGGGCACAAGTTTAAAAGGCAGAAAATTAAAGTGACAGAGAAAAACCAGTATATCCGTTGGTGCTGCAAAGAACATATCCGTAATAATGAAAATTGCAGTTTGACTGGAGTAAAAGAAACATGCATAGAAGAGGCGTTTATTCGACTAACAAGAAAACTACAGGAATACTCCCATATACTGTTGGAGCCGTTACTATTTGATATGAAAGAACTGCAAATCAGCAAAGAAGAGCAGATAAATATAAAAAAGTATAATGAAGAAATTTTAAATTTAAAGAAGCAGAGTCACATACTCTACCGGCATATGTCGGATGGGAATATGGATTCTGCTCTTTTTATGCAAAAAAGTCATGAATTAAAACAAAAAATACAATTGCTGACATCAGCAAGAGATCGGATGCTGGAGGAGAGCATATTCGATGGGAAGATAAATGAACTGATAGAATTAATTCAAATAATCAGAAATTTGAAGCCAGGAATTTCACAGTTCGATGGAGAGTTGTTTCAGAGAATCATAGAAGAAGCCATTATTACTAAAGAAAAAACAATTACTTTTCATCTGAAAAGTGGAGTGAAGTTTACGGAACGACTAATAGAAGAATAATGAAAAAGGGGTGATGATATGCAGCGTCACATACCGTTCGGTTATTGCATAAAAAACGGAATGATTGAAAAAGATGAACGAGCAGAAATAGTCCTGCGGTTATTTTTAGATTATTTAGCAGGGGCTTCCATCAATGCTTTGGCAAAACAGTTATCCAGGGAAAAGGTCCCAACAGCAAGTAATCGTACGAACTGGACACATAGTTCCGTCAGTAAGATTCTTCAAAATGAAAAGTATATGGGAGACCAAATATTTCCTGCCATTGTCTCACAAGAACTTTTCCAGATGGTTGAGGAGAGGCGAATCGCAATCAATGAAAAACGTGGTGGTATAGGAAAAACGAGGGTGATTATTTATCCATTTAACAGAAAAATACAATGTGGAGAATGTGGAACTTATTATAGCCGAAATAAAAGGAGCGGGCGTTATCTATGCCGATGCAGGGCACAAATGAATCATTTTAATGGAATATGCCCCCAAATACCGTTAACCGAAGTACAGCTGAAGAACTCCTTTCATCAACTTTTGCAAAGGCTCATGAGAGAACATAGACTATATGAGAAACATACTCCTATGCAGAACTTAAATCAGAGTGAAGAGTTACATGAAATTCAAATGCAGATAAAAATGCTCAAGGAAAGCAATGTCGATCCTGAACGAATCCTACAGCTTTTATATAGGAGAACTTCTGAACAGTATCACCTGTTGAAGGCCGCAGATACTGTGGAGTTGACAGCTCATATTGAGATAGCGGTGAAAAGAGCATTGGCTGATGGGTATAAGGAATTCGACGATGAAATATTTCAGGAGGTAGTTAGGAAAATACTTGTTTACAAAGATAAGCGGCTGGTGTTTCAGCTGACAAACGGTGTGGAAGTAGAGCAAACTCTTTGTGAAGGAGGCTGAGACAGTGCCTAGAAGGGCCAGAGAAGTTAATGTAATCCGTATGAATTCGGAGGCGGAGCGTGTTGGACAAATGGAAAGTCAGCTCAGGCGGTTGCGGGTTGCTGCATATTGCCGGGTAAGCACGGATGAGGAAGAACAGGAATCCAGTTATAACATACAGATTGATTACTACACTGACCTAATTAAAAATAATCCAGAATGGATTTTTGTCGGAGTATACGCAGACGAAGGCATTACAGGGACCAGTACAAAAAAGCGGGATGATTTCAAACGATTAATCCGGGACTGCATGGCAGGCCGGATTGATTTGATTATAACGAAATCGATAAGCCGGTTTGCGCGGAACACTCTGGATTGTTTGATGTATGTGAGAAAGCTAAAAGAGATTGGTGTTGCGGTGTATTTTGAGAAAGAAAATTTAAATACAATGGATGAAAACAGTGAGATGGTCCTGACCATTCTCAGCAGCCTGGCTCAGGAAGAGAGCCGTTCTATCAGCACGAATGTGCATTGGGGCATTGCCAAAAGATATGAGAAAGGGGAAGTACGGGTCAATACAAACCGATTTCTGGGATTTACAAGAAATGAGCAGCATGACCTGGTCCCAGATATTGAAGAGGCCATTACGGTCAGAAGAATTTTTCGCTATTATTATGAAGGAAACAGCGTGGGCGTGATTAAGAAACGGATGGAGGAAGAAGGATTCGAAACGGGAGCAGGGAAGAAACAATGGTGGGCTTCCGTCATTGACAGGATATTGGACAATGAAAAATATATGGGAGACGCATTACTACAAAAAACGTATACGGTAGACTTCCTTACTAAGAAACGTGTTAAAAATACGGGACAGCTGAACCAGTATTACGTAACTGACTGCGTTGATGCGCTCATACCGAAAAAAATCTATTTTAAAGTTCAGGAAATGAAGGCAGAGAAAAAGACACTGGGAGACCGTTCGTCTAAGCAGCAGAATCAGGTAAAGGGAAGAAGAAAAAGCAAATACGTTTTATCAGATATCCTGGTATGCGCAGAATGCGGCCATTACTATCGAAGAGTGCCATGGACCAACAGGCAGGGAGAAAAACGTTACGTATGGCGTTGTATTAATCGTTTGGAGCATGGAACGGAGTACTGTAAAAATTCGCCGACGATTGATGAAAAAAAGATACAGAGAGAGATTATGCAGACATTGGGAAATTTAAGTGCCGACTGCAGCGAGGAAGAGGAGATGTTAAAGGCAAAGCTGCTGGATCGCAGAGCGATATTTTACGAAGCATATGACGACGATGAACTGGAGCATATCGTGGAAGCACTTAATGAGCGATATGAATATTACCAGAAGGTGCTCGCTGAGCCTGCCGCTGACCGGAAAGATGTGGCCAGAAGAATGCGGATTATAGAAGGGGAGATTCGGGACATAACGGAGGCAAGGCAGCAGATAGCGGTCTATCGGGATTATAGACAAAGGTCTGGGTCATTTGTGAAAAATGATGAGGTGAAAAAGCGGTACAGAGATTTTGATGATGTGCTTGTTCGACGGTTGGTGAAAAGGGTGGAGGTTGTTAATCAGGATAAATGTAATGTGGTGTTGAATTCAGGTCAGACGATTGGGGTTTCGATGGAGATGAATATGTAAGAAAGATGGGAGTTGAACAATAGAAGGTGAATGACCGGTATCCCAAGGTCAGGGATACCGGAAGAGGGGGAGCAAAGATTTAGGATACATATTTAGGATTTGATTGTCGGTGGATATATATGGTAATTCGTTGACACCAAGTAAATAATATGATTCAATTAAGAAGCAATAGATCCGTTTCGTGAAGGAAATGATAGAATACAGAGACTATTTATCGAAATTCTGGTCGAACGAGCAGGATATGAGGTGGATTTCAAATGTTTCGGCTGAAGAAATGGTTAAGGATATGCCGTATTTAGAGTCAATGTTTCAGGAAAGAGGCATAGATATTATTCAATTGCATTCAGATGTTGCTATTAGAATGATAAAAGCTTTTTGGATGAACATAAAGGAGCCTTTGGAGTGTGAAAATGGCGTCCGAAATGTCCTTGAGGATGTATGGACGCCTTTTAATTGTAACGGACAGTGGGGGAAAGGACAGCGCTGTCTGTCGGGAGATAGTGAGGCGGGCGGGTATTCCCTTTGAAATTAATCATAATCTGACTACGGCTAATGCGCCACAGACCATTTACTATGTTCGGGATATATTTCGGAAACTGGAATTGGAGGGTGTCCCCTGCTGTGTGAATTATCCAATATACAAAGGGCAGAGAATCACTATGTGGACGCTAATCCCAATGAAAAAGTTTCCGCCAACGAGGCTACAGCGGTATTGCTGCCAAATTCTAAAAGAGAATTCCTGCAGGGATCGGTTTATCACCACGGGGGTTCGCTGGGCGGAACGTGTGAAGCGGAAGAACAACCGTGGGGTGTTTGAGAACTTTGTGTCGGATCCGAGTAAGAAGATTATCCTGAATAACGATAATGATGAGAACTGCAGACTGTTTGAAAATTGTGAACTTAAGGGAAAACGGATCTGCAATCCCATTGTGGACTGGCTGGACAGAGATGTGTGGGAATATATCCGTAGCGAGCGGTTGGAGATCAATCCGCTTTATGAGGCGGGATTTTATCGAGTTGGCTGCTTGGGCTGTCCTATGACGGGTAAGAACCGATGGACGGAGTTTCGTCTGTTTCCTACCTTCCAGCGGGCGTATATCCGGGCGTTTGGGAAGATGCTGGATGTGATCCATGCTGGTGGAGGGAAGACGAAGTGGAAGACGGCGGAGGATGTGTTCTCGTGGTGGATGGAAGAGGCGATGGTAGAGGGGCAGATTATTTTGTCTGATATAACAGATTGGATAGTGGTAAACGAGGGGAAAATATAGTGGAATGCCATTATGCAAAGCAAATTTAATTAAATATTCTGGGAAAACCGTGAATAATTTTCCAGTGGCAGTTCCACCGGCAGATTCCGAACTGGTCAACATTGACTTTGAGGACTGAACAGTGGCAGGAGGTGTGACAAGAATACGCTCCTGCCGAGTACATAGGCGTTGCTAAGAACAAAGCCC
>OBUZ01000772.1_pt1 | contig 13714 bp, 26 predicted proteins | sample 1494961 | NCBI WGS metagenome assembly OBUZ01 (sample SAMEA2579939, study PRJEB22360) | human gut metagenome | biome: human gut; feature: human-associated habitat; material: faeces | place: Denmark | collected 2008/2010
TAAAGATTACACAAACGAACCCACAGATTGCCAAAGTGATCATTTCACAATTTGGCGGCCCGGACGGGGAGCTCGCTGCATCGATGCGGTATTTATCTCAGCGGTACACCATGCCATATAAAGAGGTGACAGCAACACTTACGGATATCGGCACGGAGGAATACGCTCGTAAAAGATGCAGCTAATAAATATACTCCGAAAGCACCGTTATTTCGGCACTTTCGGGTACACATCGATTGTGAATTCAGAGTTTTTCTGGTTTTTCTTGTTCCGTTTCGTCTTAGTCAGAACAATCCTGTCAATCAGCTGTCTCAAGGCGCTGTTCTTTTCCGAGACAGTCAGAGAGTCCCACTCACTCAATAAATTCTTGCACTTCGGCACAAAATTCTTCCGGTTTACCTGTCTTGCGATTGTGGTATGCAAATCTTCACGGGCAGCAGTGATGTTATTCATGCAGTCTCTGATCCGCTGCTCCAGTGCATTCGAACGCTCAATAAAAATTTCTTTTGTGTAAATTCCCTGCTCTAAAAAATCGAATAAGGATTCCCTCTGTTTTAAAAGCGTCTGATGTTCAGTCTCAAAATTTGTGACGATCAATTCTTTTGCGGCAATAGCAGCAGTATCTTCCTCATGAGTGTCAGCAAATTCATATTTGGCTATGTAGTCTTTCAGCCACCCCAGAAGAGCTTCTTCCAGTTCATCAATCCGGATCCCGACTGTGGAGCACTCTGTATACTGACAGATCAGCATATCATAGGGCGTTTTCGTTTGCGCTTTCTTACGGACCATAAGCCGATCGCATTGTGAGCATCTGACCAGACCTGCAAATAGATTTTGTATCGGTCTGTCGTTTCTGACTGGAGCAGAAAAACATCCTTTTGGTTGGTTCGCGCGTTTAAATAAGTCTGGGCTGATCCGTGGCGCCCATGCCGCATCTGAGAGGATGTAATCTGTGGCTTTTGGACGGGACTTTACTACGCGCCCATCTTTTACAGCTCTGACAGTCTTACGATGCCCCCAGCGGACTTTACCGATGTTTGCCGGATTCGATATAATCCCTTTTAAAGTAGAGGGCGTAAAAGGCTTGCCACTCCTTGCAAGGATTCCCATGTTGGTCATGTAAGTGCAGGCTTTCTGATATCCGTACTGCTTATTTCCGCACAGATCATACATTAGATCAAGGACGGGTGCTTCTGTCTGATGTGGGGCGAGAGAGTAGTGTTTTCCATCCGGCGCAATGACGCGCTCCCATCCATAAGGGGCAACATTGCCAACGTAATAACCGTCAGAACTGGAACGTTCCCTGCCACGCTGCATTCGGCGCTTGATTGTGGCGTACTCCCGGCGGCTCATAAATAAACTGAACTCAAAGTACTCATTATCATACTCGTTTGCAGGATCGTAGGTTTTATTTGGTGTTACAATCCTGGTGTTTGAATAAAAAAATGCACGCTGCACACGTCCCTGATCGATCGTATCACCTCTGGCCAGACGATCTACGTCCATTACGAGGGCACCATCCCACATACAGGCTTCCACCTCGGATAGGACTTGCGTCATGACTGGGCGGGCATCGATACTGTCTCCGGACACAACTTCCCGGTAAATCGCACCGATCGGAAGAGAGAGAGTCTTTGCCAACTCTAACAGGGTAGTAATGTGGCGTTCCAGAACATCAATCCCTAGCGCTTCCAGTTCGGCGTCTTTTCTGGATTTTCTGGCGTAGATAAAATAAGACATTGTATCACACTCCTATGTTATTGTATTTAAATTTGGGTACAAAAATAACAGCCAGCGCAAAACATATGTTCCGCTTGCAAGCTGTTTCCGAAGATGATACAATATTCTTGGATTTTAATCGCATATCTTCGGGTATGTAGACCGTCTCTGTTGGCGCAGGGGCGGTTTTTATTTTATTGTGGTGGATGGCAAATGCCGCACGGTTCATAAACCCCGCGTACCTCAGATAGATGCTTTTCTATCTTAGATTTTAAAGTTCTGCATCCAGCGCTATGATACTTGGCTCCAGTGTTTGTTATATACACAATGGGATCATCTTGGCTTTGCTGTGCAGCCTGTTCTTGCGCTGCTTGTGCTGCAGCTTGCTCTTGTGCAATCCTTTCTTGTTCAGCAGCGGCAGCCTGTTCTTGCTCAATTCTTGCCTGTTCAGCAGCCTGAGCTTCCTGCTCAAGTCGTATTCTCTCTTCTTCCTCAGCCTTTAATCTTGCTTCTTCTTCCGGGTCTACAACTGTAATATTTTTCGAACTACTCTTAATGTCTCCGTTCGCCGTGAAAAATAGTGCTGTATCACCGGAATTTTCGAATGTAATAATTGCTTTTCCGTCCTCATATTTAAGAGTTGCAATGCCGTTTTTCGACAGTTCTAACTCTTCGATTTTCGCATCTGACGGACTCGTCGTAATCCTTACTTCTGTTGCATCGCCTACGTTAAATCTATCCTTCCCCCAATCTACCGATATAGAGTTTAATTCCGGCGTGGAACCTAACCATATAAATACTATCAGAGATGTAGCAAATACAACTAAGCATATTATGGTATTTCTGACTCTATAAGGCCGGAATTTTTTGGATGCAATGCAGTATATCAAAATCGGTATAGCAGGTATCCAAAAAAGTGAATACGCCGCAAGTGCGATAGATATCATTATAAGTAAGACGATAGATGCAAGACACCCTCCACCACTTGTGTTTGATGTTTTTCTCATTGTTTTTCCTTTGTCTTCCTTTGTTTTTCCGTTCTCTGTTTCTGTGTAGTACAGTCCACTCCCTGGAATTCCAAAACTCTTCGTTCTCTTCCCATTGGAATTAACTGTGTAATGCATTCCTTTTCCTCCGAATGTAAAGCTATGACTATTTTTATTAAGATTAAACTTTACACCTGGAGCGATTTTAAAACTCTTCCTGAAACGTAATCCCATTCCTTTTCTATTTCACCCTCTTTTCTCTTCTGCACATTTTCCCACAACTTATATATAAACGCCGAAGCGGTTATATCATTTCCAGTATTTCCCTGTAGTTTCCAGTATCGGAATATACTACAATTAAAATGTTATGAAGATACTACTCGATAAGATCATGCACGATAAAAACCTATCTACTCGGCAAGTATCCATTGCGACCGGAATATCAAAATCAACCGTCAGTCGCATTGCAAACGGTGAAATATCACCGACAGCTGACACACTGAAATTGCTTGCTAAGGGCTTAAAAGTCCGAATTTCTGACCTTATCGACTCTCCATACCAATAAGTGTCCCAGATATGGGACGATTGTCCATTTTCGCGTAAGTTTCCCTGTTTTGGATTGTTAACTTAATAGAGAGGTACATAAGTACCAAAAAATAGCAGAACAAATGTTCGAACAAAATATTGATTTTTATTTACTGAAATAGTATTATGTATTCAGGGATTTCGAACATGTGTTTTGCAGTTAGGGGGATCGCGAATGGACTACAAAAAACTTATTATTGAATTGGTTAGCAAGTCCAACAACATTGAGATGTTGGAACTTGTATACCGATTCTGCAAAAAACTTTTAGGCTAGGGGAAACCCTAGTCTTTTTTAATTAAGCTCTCTGCGAGCTTCTCTAGGACTTCCCATTCATTTTCATCCAGCTTTGCAAGGGCTTCTACTAATCTTTTCTTAAATGTATTATCTTCCATTATAAGATCAGCAGCAAAGTCTGTAATCAGCTGGTTTCTTGTTAATGGTACAAACATTTCACCGTTTCCGGTTCTTAACCATTCTTCGCTTACATTAAATTCTCTACATATAGAAGCAATAATTCTTTCTGTAACAGCTATTCTTCCGATTTCTATATTTCCTATATTAGAACGAGATATATCTATTTTTGAAGCAAAATCATCTTGAGTCATTTTCAACTCATTCTTTCTAAGATGTCGGATTCTTTCGCCAATATTCATTTTATCACCCCTTTCGGTTAAAAATAGTATAACACAGAAATAAATGCTTGTAAAGCACAAAAACTTTTTTAAAAATGCTTGACAAGCGAGAAAATAAGCAATATAATGTGCTTGACAAGCAAAACAACACCGCAAACCGAAAGCGAGGAAATGAAAATGAAGAAAAATGAAATCGTAGAAAACATAATCATAATTTTAAACTGGGGACAGGAAAACAAAGAATACAAAAGTAAAATCTTTGATGCATTAGACGGTGTGAACTGGTATTTATCAAATGAACTTATGACAAGAGTGCTAATGAGACTTAGCAAAGCAAGATTAACAAAGATTCAACACGATGTAATAGAAGCTATTTATTAAATTAAATTTACAAAGCTGTCCTATCGGCATGACGGGGAGGAAGAAGGATAGGACATGAAGAAAGAATATTCAATCAGAACGGTGAAAAACGGAAAACTTTCTATTCCATTGAGTTATCAAGGAATTCCCTACAGATTTACAACAACAAGTTACGAAAAAGCAAAAAAACGTTTTGATTATTTAGTTGAATCAAATAATTATGAAGGAAAGCTTGTCCTTGTAGAAAGAGAAGTAAGCGAATATAAACTAATTGAATAAGCCGGACACGTTTCGGCACTGTAATGCAGCCGAAGCCGGTTCCAAGCCCGGAAGATGCAGAGGACAGAATATAAGAAAGGAGGAAAAATGATATGTGGATTTCACGATGGTATTGGGAATCTCAAATAAGGCAGAGAGATGAGCTTGAAAGAAGAGTGAAGAGATTGGAACTTATTGTGTTGAAAGATGCGGAAAGCAAAATTGCCAACCTCAAAGATAAAGAGGTTGGCACGATAAAGAATGACGGAATATCAACTATTGAGGAAGTCGTTAATCAAAAATTTAACTCGGTTTGATTTCTCTTCAACAAGATTAAATAAGCGAGTTAATTGAATGTGATCATCAGTGATAGAGCTGTTTGTAATTTCGGTGGAGAAATGACTGCTATCATCCTGCATACGTAAAGAAAATAGGCATTTATCTGGCGGAATAGGACAAGGAATATTTTTATTATCGCGATAAGTGAGTAGCAAAATGCAACCATTTTTATATTTGGAAAAATAGCTGTAACGATTATCCAATTCGTGAAAGTCATTAGAAGAATAAAACGGACAATTTTCTTCAATTGAAGTTGGCTTGCACAGATTATCCTTTTTGTCGATTACAGACCAATAAAGTTGTTCTGAATGTGTTTTCTCGAAAACTTTTTCGATAAATGTAGATATTTTTTCTCTTTCCATTTGTTTACTCCTTTTTATTTAAGCGTGCTATTAAAAAGTTGAGATCTTGCCGTATTTTTCTTTTGCTAGACTCGGTTATTTCGGATTTCAGAAGATGCAAACATCTATATAAATGGAATGAACAACGAATTGAAGATATTAACGAGTATTTCATTTGAAATTCGTATATTTTGCTCTGCAATTTATCTTGGATGCTTAATGTAAACAATCCGTCATCCCAAATGTTTTGCCGCAACGCAATGAGGGCACAGAGCAACTCTTCTCGTTCATTTTTGTAAGATTCTCTCTGACTTTCGGCTTTTGCGTAAACTTTTTTCAGAATACCGATAGACAAGAAAAAGCTTATAAATCCTAGGATGTCACATATTCGACTAAAAGTAGTCCAAAACATAACTATGGTAAACCTCCTTTAAATGGATTTTACCATGTTGCAACAAATAAAACAATCCCGCCACGGAGGTTACGATGGCAATAAAAATAGGAGGTAAAAGGTATTGAACGAATTACAGCAGAAATTAGACAGCCGGGAAGTGGCTGAGATGGTTGGGAAAGCCCACAACAAACTTATGAGAGATATAAGAGATTATATCGATCAATTAGGAGAGTCCAAGATTGGACACACCGATTTCTTTTCGGAATCAACCTACACAACAGCTCAAAACAAAATGTTGCCGTGCTACCTAATCACAAAAGAGGGGTGTGAATTTATCGCCCACAAACTCACAGGAGTCAAAGGTACAGAGTTCACGGCAAAATACATCAAACGGTTTCATCAGATGGAAAATATCATCAAAGAGCACGTTCCACAGGGAAAAGAACTCCTCGCACTGGCAGTTCTTGAAGCGCAAAAAACCATCGAAGAGCAGACAGCACAGATTGAGGAAATGAAGCCACACGCAGTGCTTGGACAAGCTATCACAACGGCAAATACGTCGATTCTTGTCGGGGACTTGGCGAAAATTTTACGCCAGAATGGTGTTGATATCGGAGCACAGAGATTATTTGTCTGGATGCGAGAAAACGGTTATCTGATTAAAAGAAAAGGCACAGACTGGAATCTTCCAACGCAGAGAAGTATGGACATGGGACTGTTTGAAATCAAAGAATCCGTGCATATTGATGGAAATGGATGCAACAAGATCAACCGAACTCCAAAAGTTACAGGTAAAGGACAACAGTACTTTGTAAACAAGTTTTTAAACGCAGCATAAGGAGGTACACATGAGCGAGAAAGAGAAAGAAATCATCAGAAAAGTAGCACAGGCATTGCCGGATATGTCCGACATGAATAAAGGGTATTTTCTCGGGTTTGCAGAAGCTATGGCATCACAGAAGAGCCAGAAGAACGAAGAAAATAAAGAGAAAGAAGATGACTAGGACAACATATCATGGACAATCCAACCTGCATACATAGTAGAGAGGTGATGATTTTGATCGTAGAAACATTAAAAGTAAAAAATGCAACAATCCGAGTACATGATGATTGTTATGTGGATCGCACAGAAGAGGAAGTTAAAAAACTTATAGATGAATGTTGCCGGATTATTCAGGGAGCATTGATACGAAAAGAGAAAACCGCTTAGGCGGTAGAAAGGAGGACAAGCATGGAGATTAAAGGAACTTATCACTGCCAGACCACCCAGCAGCCGAACGCTTTAAACAGTTGGGATATCCGCTCCGTATCTGTTGAGTTACCGGAGCGGGACAAGCCTTACTGGCATAAGGTTGCAGCATCTGTGATCGGGTTCGGACTGGTGCTACTGGCGTGGTATCTGGTGTTTGGGTATTAAAAAAGAGTGCTGTCACAGGGCGGCAACCCTCGAGCACTCAAGAAATTAAATCAGTTAAATTGTAGACGAAAAGGAGAGAAATGTAAATGAAAAAATTTGAATTAACCAGTGAATTTGTAACTTTTTTAGGAAAGAAGTTCTTTAGAATCAAGGCACTTGTAGCGTTTGGTGACGTAAAAGAGGGGGAATTGGGCGGATTTGTAGAAAAAGAAGAGAACCTTGACCAGTCCGGTGACGCTTGGGTATCCGGTAACGCTCAGGTATTCGGTGACGCTTGGGTATCCGGTAACGCTCAGGTATTCGGTGACGCTCAGGTATCCGGTGACGCTCGGGTATTCGGTGACGCTCAGGTATTCGGTGACGCTCAGGTATCCGGTAACGCTCGGGTATTCGGTGACGCTCGGGTATCCGGTAACGCTCGGGTATTCGGTGACGCTTGGGTATCCGGTAACGCTTGGGTATCCGGTAACGCTCGGGTATCCGGTAACGCTCGGGTATTCGGTGACGCTCGGGTATTCGGTGACGCTCAGGTATTCGGTGACGCTCATATACAATGCTGCCGCGATTGTTCTGCTGCAAGTTGCTTCGGATCTGAAAATAGGACGACAACATTTTTCCGCGAGAAAGACGGTGGAATCGGCGTGAGATGTGGATGTTTTTACGGAACAATGTCGGAATTTAGAGAAAAGGTGAAAGAACGACACGAAGACAGCCGGCTGGCAAAGGAATATTTGATGCTGGCAGATTTGATGGAGTTTAGATTATCCAAGGATGAGTAGGAGGATAAGCAATGGACAGAAAGAAAATACATGAACTTTTAGACTTAATTCTTGAGATTCAAGAGCGTGGAGAAGGTAAGGATGGGTATCCGCACGTAAGCATTGAATTTTCGAACTACGGTAGCAGAATACATCTCAGGGCGCAAGAAAACGGATTTGCCACGAATGAAGGTTACGATTTGTTTGACGATATTGAAACAGATAAGCAACTAGATGATGCAATCGTTTTGGTAAAAGTATTGCTGGAAAAGGCAGTAGATATGGTGAGCAAATAATATGTACGAATATACAGAAGAACTGGAAGAAATAACAGATCAAGAAGCGGCTGAAAAAGACAGATATTTTAGGGTGCGCAAAAGGCACTATCAGAATTATTGCGATTTTATGGAGGAAATAACAAATGGCGACATTATACGAAATTGATGAAGAGATTTTAAATTGTGTAGATCAGGAAACAGGCGAGATTATCGACCCGGAAAAGCTGGCACAGTTGCAGATGGATTTTGACAAAAAGGTAGAGGGAATTGCTCTCTGGATCAAAAACCTCTTATCTGATGCAGAAGCAATCAAGGCAGAGAAAAATAAACTGGCTGACCGCCAGAAATCATGTGAAAACAAGGCAAGAAACTTGAAAGAATACCTGTCTGGATATTTGTGCGGAGAAAAATTCAAGACAGCAAGGGTCAGTATTTCCTACCGAAAATCAGAGAGCGTAGAGGTGCAAGACATTTCAAAACTGGATGAAGAATACTTGAAGTTCACTGATCCAGAGGTGGACAAGACCAAGGTGAAAAAGGCACTGAAAGATGGAATCGAACTCTCTGGTGTTGTATTGGTGCAGAACAATAATATTCAGATCCGGTAGGTGATAAATATGGAGTTTAGAACATTAAAAGCGAACGAGATTGAATGTCGGATCGCAACGGTGAAGAGTAATGGGATATCACTATTACTATACAAAGACGCAAGGTGCGATATGAATATCTTGGATGAAACTGTTGGAAAGTTAAATTGGAAAAGAGAACACAGTAGAGACAACGCAAACTGTACCGTGAGTATATGGGATGACGATAAAGGCATCTGGGTTCCAAAAGAAGACACGGGAACAGAAAGCTTTACCGAAAAAGAAAAGGGTCTTGCATCTGACAGCTTTAAGAGAGCTTGCTTTAATTGGGGAATCGGAAGAGAGTTATACACCGCTCCGTTTATTTGGATCCCATCCGATAAATGCGAAATTTCCGCGAAACAGAATGGTAATGGAAGCACTTGTTATGATCGTTTCCGAGTAAGTTATGTTGGTTATGACAAAGAAAGAAACATAGATGCACTGAAAATCGAAAATGAGAAAACCGGAAAAGTAGTATTTTCGCTTGGTAGAAATGTCGGAAATTATAATCCTGCCAATCAAGAAGAACCTCTCGAAAACTATGTGACCGAATCACAGGTAAAAACACTGGAAATTTGCATTCCGAAGCATAAGCAGACAATAGCGAATGTGTGTCGGCATTATAAGGTGTCGGGTTTGCGAGAACTGACAGTGGAGCAATTTAAAAAGCTTATGAGAAATATGGGAGAAGAATAATGAGGTTTACAGGAAGATTAAAAGGTCGTTTGATAGATTGCCACACCATCCTATTCGAATCCGTAGAGGACTTCCGACAAGCCTACGATGAACTGAAAGATTATGAGAAATTAACGCTTGAAATAAAGCCGTACAGAGCGAAGAGAAGCCTTGACGCGAACTCTTATTTGTGGGTGTTACTCGATAAATTAGCGGAAAAGTTGGACATAACCAGGTGGCAAGCGTACCTAAATGAATTAAAATCCCACGGCGCTTTCGAGTATATACCACTCCGAGAAAAAGACATCTATCTGGCACAGTCAGTGTTCCGGATTGTGATAGATCGTGGAGCACAGGAAGTAAAAGACCTAAAAGGGAGAGTTGAAACATTACACACTCTGCAATGCTACAAAGGGTCAAGCAAGTATAACACCAAGGAAATGAGCAGACTCATCAAAGGCGTGTTGGAAGATTGCAGAGAGGTTGGAATACCGGATGCAGACCTTTTGACCACAGATGAAAAAGAAGAGCTTAGACAAAAATGGGGGATTGAACTGTGAGTATTGATTACAGTGACATGGCATTCCCAAAGCCGAAGCGAAAGAAAAAGAAAAAAGGTCATCAAAGAGCATCCGGCAGACCAAAGAAGCTGTGGAGCATATTTACAGAGGACATGGATCATTGCATGTACACCGGAGTTTACGGAGTGGAGCGTCATCATATTTTTAGCCACACATCGAGAGAAATTGAACTTTCGGAAGATTACGGATTCATAGCTCCACTGAGACCGGATCTGCATCCAAACGGAACAAGGGCAGGGGAGAATGCATCGAAAGTTGACCGATACTTAAGAAAACGCTGCAAGGAGTATTATTTGCAGCACTACGGAACAGAAGAACAGTTCCGGCAAGAATTTCACTATGTTAGTAAGGGTTAAACCTTTGCTATAAATTGTAACCCGTTCATGGCTGCTGTGTAGTACGTCACAAATACCTTAAGTAAGCCAGATTCATTGTCTCCCGGTAACTCCGGGAGCAGAAAGGAGAACGAATGATAATTACAATTCCGGGAAAACCGGTCGGAAAAGCAAGACCAAGATTCCGCGGAGCCGGATTTAAGGTCATTACATACACACCACCCGCAACCAAGAAATATGAAAAGGAAGTTGCGAGGATTTATAAACAAAGCGCAGGCGTTCTTTATACAGAGATACCTCTGAGAGTTCGTATTTTAGCGAAATTTCCGATTTCAGAGAGCTGGTCTAAGAAGAATAAGGAGAAAGCATTAAAAGGCGAAATAAAGCCGAATAAAAAGCCGGACTTGGATAATATCGCAAAAATCATTCTGGATGGACTGAACGGAGTCGCATACACCGATGATAAGCAGGTGACCAGTCTGGAGATTGAAAAAGTGTACTCGGACACGCCTTGCGTGGTGGTCTATATTGCGGAGGATGAGTGATGGCAGAGGTAAAGTGGATCAAGATTACAACAGACATGTTTGATAATCGCAAAATCAAGCATCTGCGGAAATTACCGGACGGAAATAACATTGTCTTAATCTGGGTGATGCTGCTTACCATGGCTGGACGGTGCAATAGTAACGGGATGGTGTTTTTGACACAGAACATCCCATACACGCCTAAAATGTTGGCTGATGAACTTGATTTTGAGGAAAATACCGTGAAATTAGCCTTACAATCACTGGAGCAGCTTGAAATGATCGTGATGGACAATGGATTTTTCTCAATCCCAGGATGGGAAGAACACCAGAACGCAGAAGCACTTGAAAAAATAAGGGAGCAGAACCGGATCAGGAAGCAAAAACAGAGGGAAAAACAGAAAATTGAGTGTGTCACAGAAATGTCACGTGACACAAGCGTGACAAATTTGGGAAGTCACGCAACAGATATAGATAAAGAAGAAGATAAAGATAAAGAAAGAGATATAAGAGGTAATAGAGTAGATTATCAGCAAATAGCTGATATGTATAATGCCACTTGCGTGTCATTCCCTCGCTTAACACGATTATCCGAAAAAAGAAAACGAGCAATTAAAGCAAGATTAAGAAAATATTCCATTGATGACATTAAGAGGGGATTTGAGCTTGCAGAGGAAAGCGATTTTCTGAAAGGGGAAAATAACCGGAATTGGTCGGCAACCTTTGATTGGATGATGAATGATGCAAATATGGCAAAGATTCTGGATGGGAATTATAAAAACAAAGATGCAAAGCAATCAAAACCGCCAGTAAGCAGAAACCTAAACAACTTTGATCGCAGAGAATACGACATGGACTCTCTGGAAGAACAACTACTGAACTCGAATTAAGGAGGAATTATGGAACCGAAGAAAGTAACGATAAACTACGCTCTGCTCTGCAAGCAATTGGAGAAGCGAGGCAAGACGAAAAAGGGATTCTCCCTAGAAATGGGGAGAAGCGAAAGTTTTGTGAATTACATAGCCAATAATCCAGATCAACCAGAAGCTGTGGAACGGATCATGTGTTTACTTCTCGGACTTGAACCGGGAAGTCTAGTGAAAGAGCCAGAAAAGAAGGGGATGACCGCAGCACAGGCGCTTACAGTCATCCGGGATGAGATTTTAGAAAATCGCAGAATCATGCAAGAAAATTTTGAAAAGATCTGGAATAAGCTGAACGCCAACACCATCCAATTGGAAAAGATCAAAGACAAGGTCAACGAGGTATCTAAGACCGATTATGACAAGGCGGTGGAATGGTTAAAAGATAAAATGGCAGGCGGACGATATGACGGAGCGAAACTGCTCATGGAGTCAGATGCAGCGGGAATCAAACGGTCAGATGTTATGAAAGCAAGAAACGAATTAAAAATAAAGATACAGACAACCGGATATGGAAAGAACGTGAAAGCATGGTGGAGTTTAGAAAGGGAGTAAGCATGGACAGAGGAAAATACAGCTTTAGCAGCCATAGAAAACAGTCTGCAGGATTCAAACCGGGCAATATGGCAGCGTTTATGTACGGCAGTACAAAGCGGAAGAGGAAGAAAAGGGTGAGAGGAAAATGAGTAGACAAGCACACTTTCTGGATCCGTACCAGTTCCAAATCGAAGAGATGGTAAAACTCGGATGCTCGGATGAGCATATCCATAAAGTCTTACATGATATCCAGAAAGAGGAATTTACCAGAGATGATCTTATCCGGTACATGGATAAGATTGGGATCCGGAAAAGAAGAGCAGCGAAAAGATGGACGCGGAACAAAGAGGTTGAGTGGGAAGGACTTTGCAAGCAGTTTCGAGGAAATAAAAAGAAAATAAGCGAAAAATAGAAAGGAGCCAGCCTCCGGCCGGGGCAAGGGTATACCGGGCTTCTGAGAAAATGAGAAAAAAACTAAAGTGTGAATTATACAGAGATTCGATGCAGAACTATAAAAAATACGGGATTCAGCCAGCACAGTTGATTATTGCAGATGTGCCGTACAACGTAGGGAACAACTTCTATGGCAGCAATCCGATGTGGTACAAAGGTGGAGACAATAAAAACGGAGAAAGTAAGCTTGCCGGGAAAGCGGCCTTTAATTCCGACTTTAATTTCAATCTTTACGAATACTTTCACTTCTGCTCCAAAATGCTGAAAAAAGAAGACAAAAAGCCATGCAGTAGAGGGAGAAGCAGTAATTCTCCTTGCATGATTGTATTTTGCGCATTCGAACAGATTCAGACGCTGATCAAAGCGGCAGAAAAACATGGATTTGTGCATTACATACCACTTGTATTTTGCAAAAACTATAGCCCACAGGTATTAAAAGCGAATATGCGTATTGTTGGGGCTACGGAATATGCGTTGGTGTTGTATCGTGATCGACTTCCAAAATTCAGGAACGGAGTCAAAACGGACGAAAACGGGAAGAACATACCTGGTACAGGGAAGATGATATTTAACTGGTTCGCATGGGAGAAGGACGGAAAAGAAATCCCGAAAATTCACCCGGCACAAAAACCAGTGAAAGTATTGAAACAGCTGATAGAGATCTTCACGGACCCAGGTGATGTAGTAATTGATCCGTGCGCCGGTAGTGGCTCTACGCTCAGAGCAGCGGCAGAACTTGGAAGGAGTGCTTATGGGTTCGAGATTGACAGAAATTTCTACAAGCGAGCGACAGAGGAAATGCTGGCTTATGAAAGAGATGAACAAATGAGCATAGAAGACTTTATTACGGAGGAATAGGTGATGGGAAAAGTTGATGATTATACCGCTGGCAGATCACAAGGGCTGATTCTGGCCAGAGAGATTGTAAAAAAATACGGTATCGAGGGGCTGGAAAAAGAAATCCAGTTCCGGAATATCACAGGAATAAA
>OBUZ01000775.1_pt1 | contig 13662 bp, 8 predicted proteins | sample 1494961 | NCBI WGS metagenome assembly OBUZ01 (sample SAMEA2579939, study PRJEB22360) | human gut metagenome | biome: human gut; feature: human-associated habitat; material: faeces | place: Denmark | collected 2008/2010
AATTCCAGCTTCCACTGTCAATACCGATTCCCTGCCAGTCGTTTTCATTGTTATACCGAAAAATAATTCCCATGCGGCCACCATTGTCTGCTTTCGTCAGAGTCATATCCATCTCCACATAACCGTCTGCACGTTTTTCTGACTGGTTTTCCGAAAAAATCGTATTATCATCTGAGCTTAACACCATATATCCTTTTTCGTTCTCTCCGTCTGTAAACTCGATTTTCCCGTTTCCACTCGCCTTTGACCATCCACCTCTGTTTTGTTCATTTGTAAATTCAACAAATTCCTGCTTTAACGCTGCCTGTACTGTAAAATTCGATAATGGAACTGAATTTGCAAGCATACATGCTGATAATGTCACTACCATACCTTTTTTGACTGTTTTCTTCATTTCTGCCTCCGATTTTTGCTCTTTTAATTTTACTTTTTAATTAATCTCTTTTCTTTTTTCTTCCAATGACAGTTACTCCTGCTGCCACCATTGCTCCAAGGCACAGTACGATAGACTGTGGGTCTCCCGTCTTGACAGGATCTTTCTTTTTATCCTCTTCCGGCTTCGTATTCTGAGTCTGATTCTGATTATCTTTTCCATCGTCTCCATTATCCGGTTTTGGATCCGTTTTCTCTTCAACAACCGTAATTTCTACTTTGTCAGTTTTTCCATTGGATGCAGTTGCAATCACATTTGCCTTTCCGATCTTCTTTGCTGTGATCTGTCCGTCTTTATCCACTGTTATCACTGACTCATCAGAAGTTGTCCATGAGACTGTCTGATCTGTTGCATTATCCGGTGTAATCACTGCTTTTGCCGTTGTCGTCTCTCCGACTTTCAATTCCGTCTTATTTACAGTCACTTTGACTGATTCCACTTCTACTTCCCCTGGCTCCGGATTCTCTAGAAGGTCTTTCAGCGTTTCTTCCAATGTCTTCGTTGCAAGATCCACATCATTTTGTTCTGCCAGTGTGTTTTCGTACATTGCCTCTGCTTTCATATATGCATCCATAAAAGCATCATATCCCTTTGCATCTGCAAATGTCAGACCGAACTCTTCGCATTTTTCTTCCGCTGCTTTCACTTGCTCTTTCAGCGCTGTCTTGTCCACTGCCTCATACGCTTCGAATTCTCTCAATTTGAACGTATTGCTTCCATTCAGACTTACTCCCTGCATTTTAATGTAACGTGTGTGAATCGTTTCTGCAAATGTGATTGTATTGACACTTTCTCCATCTACAGTCTGTAAATCTTTCCACACACTTCCATCTTCTGAAATCTGAATCTTAAAACTTTTTGGCGCTCGATCCCATTGCAGTACCAGCTTACTGATGTCTTGCTCTTCCAGCATATCTACCGCAAATGCGCTGTCCGCATATGCACCCTCAAAATACGAATCTTTTTCACTCACATCTGTGCCATGCTTTCCATCCAGAGCATTGCCGTCACCATCAATTGCTTTCCAGCCGACACGAAGTTTTTTCCAGTCCACATCCTGATTGCCGTCACCTTTTCGCTGCGCTGTCCCTGCTGCTGCTGTCCCCTGAGACACATTGACTTCTGTCACTTCTTTTTTCTCTGAAACTTCTTTGATTTTTTCCGGTGACAATGCTTTGTTATATACTTTCAAATTTGCAAGTTCACCCTCTATCCCTTTTCCTATAGAAGAAAGTGGAAATACAAATGTCGATAACAGATGCTCATAATCCGTCTCTGAATTCGTAGTTCGCAAAAGTGTCTTTTCTAATTTCCCATCAATGTACAACTTCGTCACCTGCTGCGTCCCAACAATTGTCATCTGCACCGGTTTGTCTGTTGGAATCTGGTAACCAAAGTCCTGTGTAAAGTAAGAACGATTAATCTGCAAGTTCCCTTTGTCATTGATTGACAATCTTCCATCGCGTCCGTCAAAAATATATGTCTCTCCATCACCATTGCCCTCTTTTGCAAGTCGAAGTTCAAATTGTACCGTGTATGGATAATCCATAGATCGAAGCTCCGTTTGCACCTCTGTATCTCCGTTCAGCTGAAGCCACGCTGTCCCAGCTTCTTCTTTTATCTTTGCATCCGAAATATTTCCGTTATATCCATTTCCGCTGGCATCATATACTTTTCCGTCCTTAACATTTGCAAAATCATAATCCAGCACAAGCCCGGTCTCACTGTCTACATCTGCCCCCAAAGACACGCCCGGTCCCTGCTGTAATCTGTCATACTTGAAACTGTACTCTTCAAATGTCTGTGTCTCATCTGTTCCGCCCCATGTCTTTTCACTCAACACTGCTGCCTGACGCATGATACGTTCAAAATTATCTCTTTCTGTCACACCCATATCTGCAATGTCTGCCCAAAGCGCCGTCTTTGCTCCAAGAAGATTCGGCTCTGACTTGCTTACTTTGCTTCCTGTCATCACTGTCGGATCCCAGTTATTGAACACATGCTCCACATTGACAACATCTCGTTTGTCGCGCCCAGGATTTCCATACAGATGGAACGAATCTACATTGACTACTTTATATCCCTGTTCAATTCTATTCGCTGCATTTTCCCATGAATTTGACCAGAAATCAATTTCAATATCGTTATATGCTTTTGCCTGATCTTGATTTTTGAAAAACTGGCTTGTCGATCCCCACATACGAACCTTTTTGTCGTGATCCTTTACATTGTCTGCCATTTTACGGATATACTCCTGTACACCCGGTCGTTCCTGATCATTGATATTCCAGTACTCGTCTGCTCCGATGTTGACCGTGTCACCTAAAAATACATCCTCTTCCAGATACTCATCAAACAATGCATCCATAAACGCAAACGCAGAATCTTTTTTCTCCCCGGTCATCGCAAGCAATTCCCAGTCTTTATCTGCATTGATATTTCCCTTAATTTCCGGAACCGCCTTCTGTGCCTCATCCAAATGATTTCTCACATATTTTGTAAACAGAAGCGAATGTCCCGGTGCATCAATCTCTGAAATCGGATTAATTCCGTAATCCATCGCCAAATTCTGTAAATTCTTGTATTCTTCTTTTGTATATTGCGGCGAGCCGCCAAACACTTCGTTGTAATAGTCGTTCTTTTTCTCCGTCGTCTTAAGGCTTGGGAAGGTATCACTTTCCAGACGGAACATACCTTCTACGTTTTCCCAATGTTCATATTTATCACGGTCTGCATTTCCCGGCACATGTCGGTTATCATTCAGATGAAATTGTACTTCATTAATCTTATAGAACGCCAGCGCTTTCACAATATCTTCCAACGCATCCATTCGGTATGGTGTTCTTGCAATATCAATCATCACTCCACGGACTGCATATTTGGAAAAATCACGGGCAATTCCCTTCGGGAATTTAAATTCATCTTTCTGTGTATAAAATACCTGCTCTAAAGTCATCGCACCGTAAAGACATCCGTTGTATCCATTTCCAATGATGTGGATTCCATCGTCATCTGCCTGCAGAAGATATCCCTCGTCTCCAAGTGTGTATGTATCTTCCACCGCAGACTCAATCAAAATGTCATCTGCATCTGATTCCTGTCCGCTTACAATTGCAAGTTCCATTCCGGTAATCTCTTTCATATCTTCCTGAAACTGTTTTGCAATTTTGTCTGCGCCAAGATTCGCCCCATCTTTCACAATGATGCGTGAATCTTTTGTCAGTTTAAATTCTCCGTCATAGCCGTACCATTCCTGAATACTCGGAATTACTTTTGGCTCTGCATTTTGTTTTTGTACCTCCGGGAATAAATCGGAATGCTTCTGTGTCTTTTTCGGAACAGCCACTTGAAAGGCTTTCTTTGCGACATCCGTCTCATCCTCTTTATTCACAACCTGAAGCATAATCTCCATGCTCTTATAATCGTACATATTGTACTCGCTGATTTTTCCGTCATCTGTGATGACCTGAGGATATTCGCTTCCGATTACTTGAATCTCATATCCTTCCGGCACCTGCGGAAGCGGCACTTCTGTCATGTCTGTTGTAATTGTATCCAGACCTTTCACCGTGTCAAGCACTTCTTTTGCACTTTCCGGCTCATACGGTATCGGAACCTGCGTTCCGTTGATTTCAATTTCACGCACAGAGACACTGTTTCCGCCTGCCTGTGTGTTTACCTTGTTAAACTCAAAACGGACATATTTATCCAATTCTTTTACTGTTTTGATAGAATCTACCTTATTCTGTTCTGCACTTGGCTCATGTGTAATATGTGCGACTTCTCTCCAATTATCTGTTTCGCTTGCTCTCGTCTTAATTGTATAGTCTGTAGAAAATACTAATTTAAAGAAAGAAATATCAATGCTTGTGATATCTGTCACATTATTTCCAAGATTTAATTCCAGCCATTGCATATTCTGTTTCTGATTCGCATCTGTTCCTGTTTTCATCTGAGGTGCAGACCATCTTGTCTCTTTATCGCCATCGACTGCTAAATTCGGTGTGCAGGACTCCATTCCAACTTCCACTCCGGATGCCGTGGCACGTTTTCCTTTCGCAATATTTCCGGTAACTGCATCCGGATTTTCTGGTTTTTCCGGCTTGTCCGGCTCACTCAAATCTCCGTACACCTCAAACTCATACACACCGATTCCACGGCTTGCAGCCTGCGTGTTTCCTGATGTGAAACGCAAACGCAGATAACGGGATACTTCCACCGGTTCCCCATCCTTTGTTACATCTACTTCTTTTATGATATTCGCATCATTGCCGGATGGCATCTCCACAGATTTAATTTCCGTCCATTTCGCATCTTCCGCCTGACTGTCCGATGTCTCAATAACAAAGTTTCCATATAATTTTGCAAAGAATTTCACAGTCACCTTTGAAATTTTTGCTGAGTTTCCGAGGTCGACTTCCAGCCACTCCTCCCGAAACTCCTGAACATCACTGCTCTGCCAGCGACTGTTGATATTGTCTGTTGTGTTGTCCCCTTTTCCGTCAAACGCCAGTTCCGGTGTTCTTGCAGGATGCTCAGCAGATGCTCCTAATGAGTTGGATGCTCTTGCAGTTCTATTCAGAGCAATATTCGTCTGCTCATTTTCTTTTTCCACCGCCTGTTCTGTCTGAGTATTTTCTGCCGCAACTGATAACATACCAAGACCCGAAAGATTTCCTGCCGAAAGTGCCGCCGCCAATAAGATTGCAATTACCTTTTTCCTTTTCAATTTCTTTTTCCTCTCTTTCCTGACCGCTTCAAGCCATTTCGTTCAGTATAACATATTTTTTCTGTTATAACCATTTATAATTGTAAATTTTTACCTATATATTTTGTTTTCACTTTCTCGGTATGTGTATTTTGTATACTTTTCAGTCTTTTCACAAAAAAATAAGGAGCATATCACAATGATACACTCCTCGTTCTTAACAATTTGCCTTGTACGCTTCATCCGCACTCCACACATCGAATCCATTTTCCCGTAAAACATCAACTGCTTTTTCCGGTTCATCTGATTTCAGCACCGCCGAGGCGTCTGCTCCATTGGCAAATGCATACATATATTCCACATTCACTTTTGCTTCCACCAATGCATGCATTGCTTTGCTAAGCGAACCGGTCGCATGTGGCACACGAATTGCAACCACATCTGTCAGCATCGCTGTAATCCCCGCTTCCTTTAAGACCATTCTTCCTTTCATCGGATCTGATACAATCATGCGCAGCATCCCATAGTCTGCAGTGTCCGCAAGACTTAACGCCACAATATTGACATCATTTTTCCCTAATACTGTCAAAACCTCATCAAGACGCCCTTCTCGATTCTCCAAAAATACGGATAATTGTTGAATTCTCATATTTTCCCTCCTCTTAAGATAGATTTCTCTTATCAATGACACGTTTCGCTTTTCCTTCGCTCCGCTCAATTGTCTTCGGCTCAACCAGCTTTACTTTCACTGCCACTCCAAGCGCCTGTTTTAACACTGCACCGATTTTATTTTTCAAACCATCCAACGCACGGATCTCATCCGAGAAGAAACGTTCATCTACTTCCACCATGACAGTCAGCGTATCCATATTGTTCTCGCGGTCAACAATCATCAGATAGTGTGGTGCGACATCTCCACCCATACTTAAAAGTGCAGTTTCCACCTGAGTTGGGAACACATTGACACCACGAATGACTTTCATGTCGTCTGTACGTCCTTTGAATTTTGAAATTCGAGGGAGTGTTCTTCCACATGCACATGTACTGTGGTCAATGCTCGTCAAATCTTTTGTCCGGTAGCGCAGAAGAGGCATCGCCTCTTTCGTGAGAGTTGTAAAGATCAACTCCCCTGTCTCTCCATCCGCACATGCTTTTCCCGTTGCCGGATCTAAAATTTCCGGATAGAAATGGTCTTCAAAAATATGCAATCCGTTATGATGGATACATTCAAACGCAACACCCGGTCCCATGATCTCACAAAGTCCATAAATGTCAAAGCAATTGATTCCAAGTATGTTTTCAATCTTTTGACGCATCTCCACAGTCCATGGCTCGGCTCCAAGTATTCCCGCCTTTAATTTCAATTTTTCTACAAGTCCGGCTTCCTGAAGTGATTCTGCCAAATGAAGTGCATAGGACGGCGTACATGCGATTGCTGTCGCTCCAAAATCTTCCATACACATCATCTGTCTCTTTGTGTTTCCAGCAGACATCGGAATCGCCATCGCACCTAATTTTCTTGCGCCAAAATCAAGTCCCATTCCTCCGGTAAAGAGACCATATCCATAACAGACATGAATAATATCCTCCTCGGTAAGTCCTGCCATCGTAAGACATCTTGCCACACACTCTCCCCAGAGATCCACATCATTCTGTGTGTAGGATGCAAGTGTCAGTTTTCCCGTCGTTCCGGAAGTTCCCTGTACTCTCGCTACCTGAGATTTCGGAACTGCCAAAAGCCCAAACGGATAGTTTTCTCTCAAATCCTCTTTCGTTGTAAATGGAAGTTTATCGATATCTTCCACTCCTTTGATATCTCCCGGTTCTACTCCAAGCGCTTTCATCTTCTCGTGGTAAAACGGAACATTTTTATATACCCGTTCCACCAGTTTTACCAATCGTTCACTTTGCAGAGCCGTCATCTCATCCCTGCTCATACATTCCACTTTCGGATCTCTGATCCTTTCCTTCCACTCCATCGCACTTCATCTCCTCTATAACTCGTTTTCGTCTACAATCTTCACGTTTGCCTTTTTCAGCCTTTCAATCGCTTTGTCAAAATCATCTGTATGGAACACCATGACAGGCGCCAGTCCATCCCGGATAATAAACGAATAAATGTAATTGATGTTAATCTTTCCTTCCGCAAGAATCGTCAGCATATTGTTGAGCGTCCCCTTCTTATCTTCCAACTCTGCGCCAAGCACTTCACTGACACGGACAACAAATCCTTTTGATGTCAGATATTCTTTTGCCTCCATCGGTTTGTCAACGATGAGACGCAAAATACCAAACTCCGGTGCATCAAACGAAGACACCGCCCGGATATTGATATGTGCTTCCGTCAACTGACTCGTCACATCCATAAGGCTTCCCGGCCTGTTTTCCACAAATACGGATAACTGCTTAATCATAAGACACCTCCTACAATGTATAGCCGACATCAAATGCCTGCTTGTTTAGTTCCACAGTCTTTGGCGGTACCGTATGTTCAATCACGTCATACCACTGCTCTTTTGTAAAATCCATGTGCTGTGCAGCAATTCCAAGCACGATCATATTAAACACTCTCGGATTGCCAAGTTTCTTCGCCTCTTCTGTCGCATTCACTGTATACACTTTATGTTCTTTCGCCAAATCTTCTAAAATGTGTTCCGGATACTGAGCCGCCCCGATCACAACAGGCATCGGATCAATTCTCCAGTCATTTGCAATCAACACACCGTCTTTTTTCAAGAAATGTGCATACCGGAGTGCTTCCAATCGTTCAAATGCGATAATGACATCTGCCTGCCCTTCTTCCACGATCGGCTCCGCAACTTTCTCTCCATAACGCACATATGTCACAACACTTCCGCCTCGCTGCGCCATGCCGTGCACCTCAGAAAGCTTCACATCATATCCGCCCGCAATCGCAAGCCCACCTAAAATCCTGCTCGTGAGAAGTGTTCCCTGACCTCCCACACCTACAATCATAATATTTTTTGTCGTCATTATCTGTCACCTGCCTCCACTAATTCAATCGCCTCAAATTTACACAATGTCTCACAAAGTCCACATCCGGTGCACATCGTGTCATCAATATGAATCGTTCCGTCCGCATTTCTTGTCATTGCCGGACATCCCGGTTTCATACACATACCACATTTTTTACACTTGTCTTCATGTGCAATATAAACCGGTTTCTTTGATTTATCCAAAAGGACACATGGTGATTTTGTGATGATGACAGACACCTCGTCTTTTGCCACTTCTTCTTTTACCACTTTTTCTAACTTTTCAATATCAAACGCATTTACTTCCACTACGTTTTTCACACCAATTGCCCTGCAAAGCGCCGGAATATCGATTGCATATGTCGGCTCGCCAAGAAGTGTCTTTCCGGTCGCCGCATGGTCCTGATGCCCGGTCATTCCGGTTGTGGAATTATCAAGAATCATCACGGTTCCCGTCGCTCTATTGTACATCATATTCATAAGTGAATTCACGCCGGTATGTAAAAATGTAGAATCCCCGATCACAGCTACCCAGTTCTTGATATAGTCTTTTCCTTTTGCCTTTTCCATTCCATGAAGACTTGAAATACTTGCTCCCATACAGATTGTTGTGTCCACAACACTAAGTGGTGCAACTGCCCCCAAAGTATAGCAGCCGATGTCTCCTGCCGCATGGATCTTCAACTTATTCAGCACATGGTAAACGCTTCTGTGTGGACATCCTGGACATAAAATCGGAGGTCTTCCCGGGACCTGTGCAGGGGCTTTCACATCTGCCTTTTCTCCGAGAATCGCCTCACGGATCATATTGGCGCTATATTCACCCTGCACTGTAAAAATTTCTTTCCCGATCGCTTTCACACCCCATGATTTCACCTGTTCTTCAATAACAGGATCCAATTCTTCCACAATGTAGAGTGTCTCCACTTTCTGTGCAAACTCCTCAATCAATTTTTTCGGAAGTGGATTCACCATGCCAAGTTTTAACACAGACGCATTTGGAATCGCCTCTTTTACATATTGATACGGAATTCCACTTGTGATAACACCAATTTTTGTATCATTCATCTCCACTTTATTGATCGCCATTGTGTTTGCCGCCTCTGCAAGCTCCAGATTTCGCTTTTCAATCTCAATATGGCGAAGCTTTGCATTGCCCGGCATCATAACATTTTTACGAATATCTTTTTCATACGGCTTATCCTCCGGCTCCACGCGGTCACATAATTCCACCAGCCCCTGCGAATGCGCCAATCTTGTCGTTGTGCGAAAAACAACAGGGCGATCGAAGTTTTCACTGATCTCATATGCAAGTTTCATAAACTCTTTTGCTTCCATACTGTCTGATGGCTCCAGCACCGGCACCTGAGCTGCTCTTGCGACCATACGTGTATCCTGTTCATTTTGAGAACTGTAAAGCCCAGGATCATCTGCCACAATCACAACAAGACCGCCGTTAACTCCCATGTAAGAAACTGTATAGAGCGGATCTGCCGCCACATTCAGTCCCACATGTTTCATACATGCCATAGAACGTACCCCTGACACACTTGCTCCAATCGCAACTTCTGTTGCCACCTTTTCATTCGGTGACCACTCCGCATAAATATCATCTTTATATTTTACAAGATTCTCACTGATCTCTGTACTTGGCGTTCCCGGATACGCAGCAGACACCTTTACGCCCGCCTCATACGCTCCACGGGCAATTGCCTCATTGCCGAGCATAATTACTTTTTGATTCATATTTGCCATTTTATAGTCCATCCTTTCGTAAATCAGTCACACGCTTTGCTTTCCCTTCAAAACGCTGTAATGTATGTGGTGCTACCAACTTGATATTAGATGCAAGACCAAGCGCAGATTTTAACTTGCTTTTGATTCTCTGCTCCAACTCACTCAATTTTGCATAACTGTCAAGTAATCTGTCATCGATCAATTCCACGGAAATCGTCATCACATCGAGTCTGTTCTTTCTCTCCACAAGAATCTCATAATGTGGTCCGATCTCCTCAATCTGAAGAAGCACTTCCTCAATCTGTGTCGGAAATACATTGACACCACGAATGACAAGCATATCATCAGAACGTCCAGATAAGTTATCCATCCTGCATGTCGTTCTTCCACATTTGCAAGGTTCATAATGCAATCGCGTCAAATCTTTTGTGCGATAACGAATCATCGGAAGCGCTTCTTTTCCAAGACAAGTGACAACCAATTCGCCAAGTTCACCCTCCGGCAGCACTTCCCCGGTCTCCGGATCAATGATCTCCGGAATGAACCAGTCTTCATTGATATGTAAGCCATTCAACTCCGTGCATTCTCCTGACACACCAGGTCCACACAGCTCACTCATTCCATAATTTTGTGTACAGACAAATTGGTCTCCCCACACTTTACGCATCTCTTCTCTCATCGGCTCGGTCATCCCTTCGCCTCCAAACAAACCGATCCGAACTTTCAGATCTTTTGCCGGATCAAGTCCTCTTCTTCGAATCTCTTCTCCAAGGTGCAATGCATACGATGGTGTCGCCACCAAAAGTGTCACACCCATATCCTGTAAAAACATAATCTGTTTATTTGTATTTCCCGAGGACATCGGGATCACAGCTGCACCAAGTGTCTCCAAACCTCCGTGCAATCCGAGCGCTCCTGTAAATGTTCCATACCCAAACGCAATCTGACAGACATCATCCTCCGTCGCGCCGCCCATACACGCCACTCGCGCTACATTGTTCAGCCAGATTTCCAAGTCTTTTTTCGTATATCCTACAACAGTCGGTTTCCCAGTCGTCCCGGAACTGGCATGAAATCGAACAAGTTCCTTTTTATCTACCGCAAACAATCCCATCGGATAATGCTCCCGAAAATCTGATTTATTTGTAAATGGCAATTTCTGTAAATCCTTTAATGTCTGAATATCTTCCGGCTTCACGCCCGCTGCATCCATCTTTTCACGATAAGGCGCTACTCTCTCATAAATATATGCAACACTTTCCTTTAATCGCTCTAACTGAATCTTCTCAATCTCGGCTCTTGGCAGTGTCTCTTCCTTCGCCCAAATCATTCCCTCATCCTCCTTTTTCACTGCATTCCTTTAGCAAATCGCTTAATGTTTTTATTATAGCACAACGCTTTTTCAAATTAAAGCATTAATTTATTGCATCGCAAAATTCAAAAAAAAGATGCAAATCCTCACGACCTGCATCTTTCTCTATTATGAAAAATCAAACAATGACAATTGATTCGTCTCCGGCAAATCTCCAAACATTCCCAAATCCGCCATGAAATCAATCACCGTCTTACTTACCTTCGTCCGCTGCCTGAAGTCATCTTTTGACAGATATGGACCGTCTGCTGCAGCCATCTCAACCGCATCCGCCGCTTTGTCTCCCATACCCTCAATGCTTGAAAGTGGCGGCATAAGTTTTCCATCGATAATCTGAAATTTCGTTGCCTTTGCTCGATAGATATCAAGTGGCAGGAACTCAAATCCTCTTGCATACATTTCCTGCACGATTTTCATATCCTTCAATGTATCCTGCTCCTTTTTGCTCAGAGAATCACTGCGGCGTTTGTAATCGTTCATATAGAACTCCAGCTTTTCTTTTCCCTGACACATCAGCTCATAAGAAAATGCGCTGGCGCGGATACTGAAATATGCCGCATAGTAGGCAAGTGGATAGTAAACTTTGCAGTAGGCAATGCGAAATGCCATCATGACATAAGCGGCCGCATGCGCTTTCGGGAACATGTACTTAATCTTTTCACATGACCAGATATACCAGTCCGGGATTCCATGCTCAATCATGTCCTTTTTAAACTCCGGCCAGTCTTTACACTTCCCTTTTGCCACAAGACCTTTACGGACACGCTCCATAATCGTAAATGACTCCTCACTGTCCATTCCTTTGTTGATCAGATACGTCATAATATCATCACGAGTACAGATTGCGGTGGAAATCGTCGCCTTACCGCTTTTGATCAATTCCTGCGCATTGTTGAGCCATACGTCCGTTCCATGCGACAGACCGGAAATACGAATCAAATCTGAAAGTGTCTTTGGTTTCGTATCCACCACCATCTGAATAACAAAGTCTGTTCCAAACTCCGGAATTCCGAGACACCCCACCGGACATCCACCGATATCATCCGGCGTAATCCCAAGAGAGCTTGTATCCTGAAACAGTTTCATCACACCCTGATCGTCAAGCGGAATGTCTGTTGCCTTAAACGGTTTTCCCGTGAGTTGTTCCACCAACTCTTCCAGCATCTTGATGATCGTCGGATCATCATGGCCGAGAATATCAAGTTTCAGCAGGTTGTGGTCGATGGAGTGATAATCAAAATGCGTTGTGATAATATCTGTTGTCATATCATTTGCCGGATGCTGCACAGGTGTAAAAGAGTTGATATCCTGACCAAGTGGGAGAACGATAATTCCTCCCGGATGCTGTCCGGTACTTCTTCGGATTCCGGTACATCCCTGTAAAATACGCTCGATCTCGCATTTTCGTTTTCCCTGTCCGTGTTCCTCATAATAATTTTTCACAAATCCATATGCCGTCTTATCTGCCAGTGTACCGATCGTTCCCGCACGGTACGTCTGACCTTCCCCGAAAATAACCTCCGTATATTTGTGAGCATTACTCTGATAATCTCCGGAGAAGTTCAAGTCAATATCAGGTTCTTTATTTCCCTTGAATCCAAGGAAGGTCTCAAACGGAATATCGAACCCATCTTTAACAAGCGGTTTCCCACAGTTCGGACAAAGCTTATCCGGCATGTCGTAACCACAGCCCCCCGCATAAGCGCGGACTTCCTCAGACTCAAAATCACTGTAAAAACAGTTCGGACAATAATAGTGAGGACTCAACGGATTTACTTCCGTAATTCCTGCCATCGTCGCAGCAAACGACGAACCAACCGAACCACGTGATCCTACGAGGTAACCGTCCTCAACGGATTTCCATACCAGTTTCTGCGCGATGATATACATCACGGCAAATCCATTGGAAATAATCGAGTTCAACTCTCTCTCCAGACGCTCCACTACAATCTCCGGCAGGGGATCGCCATACATGCTGTGCGCTTTGCTGTAACAGATATCCCTTAACATCTGATCCGAATCCTCAATGACCGGCGGACATTTATCCGGACGAACCGGAGAAATCTTTTCAATCATATCTGAAATCTTCACCGTATTTTCAATGACCACCTCATGCGCCTTTTTCGATCCAAGATATGCGAATTCTTCCATCATCTCCTCTGTTGTGCGAAGATAAAGCGGCGGCTGGCTGTCAGCATCGCCGAATCCTTTTCCGGTCATGATGATTCTTCGATAAACCTCATCTTCCGCATCTAAGAAATGCACATCACAGGTTGCCACAACCGGTTTGTGAAACTCCTCCCCCAATTTTACAATTTTGCGGTTAATATCTTTTAAGTCTTCATCGCTTCGAATCTGGCTGTATTTCGGGCTGTCCACCATAAACTGGTTATTGCCGAGCGGCTGGATTTCCAGA
>OBUZ01000782.1_pt1 | contig 13561 bp, 10 predicted proteins | sample 1494961 | NCBI WGS metagenome assembly OBUZ01 (sample SAMEA2579939, study PRJEB22360) | human gut metagenome | biome: human gut; feature: human-associated habitat; material: faeces | place: Denmark | collected 2008/2010
CCGGGATATGGCGGCAGCATCCGCATAAAGATAGGAGTTTAATGTCGGCCGGAATCCGGATCCGCTGATGGAAAATTCCATGGCATCCCGGTCATCGATCGACCAGTATAAACCGTTATCCGTTCGATGCTCTTTTGTCCACCACTCAAAATTCGCGATCAGGTCATCCAGCATTTCAATCCCGAATCCATAGTCTTCCAACACACTGCAGTAGTCCCATACTGCGTCGGCAATCCACGTGCTGTAAGACCGCACATCTCCGCTCCCTCTCAGCCAGAAACGAATGTAATCCTCTATGATTTTCCGTCCGTTCCTCAGCCATCTTCCCTCCCGGATATGGAATCCGGCTGCGCAGTTAATCGAGTTGTATTTCCCCGCCCACGGCACATCCGGCAGAAATTCGGAGATTATGAATCCCTCCGGAGTCTTTTTTACGTGTTTCCGGTACGTCCACCATCTGAAATAGTATATTTCCTCTATATCAGGCTCCGGGCATTCGAACAGAGGTACATTCTCCCTCATCCAGTCAAGCGCCTGATCATTCCCAATCTCCTGGCGGTATATCTCCTCGTCCTCCGCGTTAAATCTGTCTACATACTTCTCCAGAACCTTATCCAAAATCATCTTTCCCAGTAATTCCTTTCGGTTTTATTCACGTTCCTAAAAGGCAAAATCATACCCGTCATGCGTCGCCAGCCCGATCTGCTCTAAAGTGCCGTTTCTGCCATTGTACCAGAGCAGCCATTTTCCATCTTTAAACACGGTAAATGGTTTATAACACGCACAGCAGTCAAATCCCTCTTCCCCAGGCGCGATAATCGGATTTAAGGAAGATCGCTCCCATCCTGTCCTGCCGTCTCTCGAACGGGCCATTCCAATCTGTGCGTAGTCCTCGTTATAATACCCAATATAAAACATGTAATAGTGTTCATCTTTTTTTAGTACCTGGCAGCCCGCAGCCTTATGCTGCTCCCACTCCGTGTCCGGATCGGCACAGAAAATGGGATTGCCGGTAAATTTCTGCCAGACAAGTCCATCCGGACTCTCGGCATACCCGATCGCATTCGGTTCATACTGTTCGCCCGCCGAATACCACATTTTATACCGTCCTGTCTCCTCATCCCACAATACGCTTGGACACATTACAGCCGCCTTCTCCCACGGTTCCTCCGGCAGCAGAACCGGCTGATCGCTTACCCGTTCAAAATGAATCCCATCCGTACTGACTGCACAGAAGATATGGGAGGTTCCATCCGCCTCACCTGCTTTATACTGGCCGGTATACCACATATGATACGTATCGCCGTTCTTCACGACGGAAGGACGGTTCAGTTCATCCTCCCAGCCTTCCTCCGATACTCTCGGCCCGATGCAGATTTCCGGCTCCGACCAGTGTATGCCGTCTCTGCTCTTTACAACGGCAACGCTTTTCCTGGGGCGCCAGGAAAAATACATGGCGATTTCCGTCCCTTCATCCAGTACCGCGATATCGAAACACGTCCCGTATTTTCCTCCAAGCACCGGATTATTTTCATACTTCTTCCAATTTCCCTTCGTTCCATGCTGCAACATAAATGATTCAGTCCTTTCTATTCTTTTACAGCCCCAATCGTGACGCTGCTCATAAACTGATCCTGAAAAATAAAGAATACAATAATTAAAGGCAGTGTGACAATCACACATCCCGCCATAACCAGCTCCCACGGTGTGGACCACTGGGAATTCCCGGTATTTAAGGTTGGCAGCACCACCATGATCGGCATGACCTCTGTCCTGGTCAGGAGCATGGAGGGCCATAAGTAGTCATTCCATTTCCCCAGAAATGTCAGAATCGCCAGGGCGCCGATGGCCGGTGACACCAGAGGCAGAACTACCTTCTGATAGATGCTTATGTCTCCCGCTCCGTCCAGTCTTGCCGCCTCTAAAAGGGAATTCGGGAGGCTGTCCATGTACTGCTTCAGCATAAACAGACAGAATACATTGGCGATTCCCGGAAAAATCTGAACGGAATACGTATTAAGCATGTGTACCTTGCTGAACATCAGATAGATCGCCGGAATCGTGATTTCCACCGGAATCATCATCGTCGCCAGCAGAAATATGAATATCACATTTTTCCCTTTGAAGCTGTATTTGGAAAACGCAAATGCAGCCAGACTGGAGACAATCAGCGTCAGCAGCGTGTAGACAACGGAAACAAACACGCTGTTTAAAAACGTCCGGACCAGGATTCCTGAATTAAAGCTGACCAGGCTCGAATAATTGGAAAATGTCCAGAATGACGGAATTCCCCATGCGTTTTTCGCCAGCTCGCTCCCCGTCTTAAAGGAATTAACGAGCATGAGCAGAATCGGCACCACCGCTGCGGCAGCGAAAAATGTGAGAAGGACAGAAAGAGTAACCTTTTTTATAGCTCTGCTCATCATCAATCCTCCTTATTCTTCATCAAAAACAGCTGTGCCAGAGAAACGATCAGAATAATCAGAAACAGAATCCAGCCTGCCGCCGAAGCCATTCCAAAATTTCCGCCTTTGATATTGTTGGTGATAATATTCATCACTGGCTGTGCATCCACGGGGATCGTTCCCGTCTCCACCATCATGACATTGGGTTCTGTGTAAATCTTGAACGAACTGATGACATCCGTCACAAATGCAAACAGGAAAATCGGCTTCATGAGCGGAATCGTGATCTTTGTGATCCGCTGCCAGTTATTCGCTCCATCCAGGGTTGCGGCTTCATTTAAATCGCTGCTGATCGTCGTCAGCCCTGCGAGAAAAATCACCATAAACCAGCCCACCGACCTCCAGATAATCAGAAATACGACCGGCCACTTAAGCAGGCCCGGGTCCTCCAGCCACTTCACCTGGAGCCCGGTTATCTGATTCAGTGCCCCTGAATTAGTGGAGAAAATGATTTTAAAAATAAGAGCCGATGCCACAAGCGGAACCACCTGGGGCAGAAATAACACAGGCTTTATGACCTTCTGCGCCCTGCCAATATAACTCGACTGCATGGCCAGTGCGAATAAAAACGCACCGGCCATAACAGGAACAAAGTGTGCCAGGAAATAGAACGCTGTATTCCCCAGGGATTTCCAAAACAAGGCATAGGTCAGGAGGGACTTATAGTTATTAAGTCCGACAAAGGTCGCTTCTCCATACCCTTTATACTTAAGAAAGCTTAAATAGAGAGAGTATCCCGCCGGATATACAAAAAACAGCGCAAACGCAATGAGAAACGGTGTTATAAATAAGTAAGGGATTATCGTTTTTTTCTTCATTCCTTCTCCTGTCTATGATCCATACCGCAGTTATTCAAATGCATTGCCAAGCTGGCTCTTTAAATCCTTTTCTGCCGCAGTTAATGCCTCGTCGATTGAGAGCTCTCCATTTACCGCCTTTACGAAGTAAGGCATCACAATATCCGTTTCCGCAAGAGCCTTCGGGGAATAGTTAAATACGCTCATCTTTGAAACCGCAGTCTTACCCGCTTCCACTACACTGGTGCCAAAGAACTTGTTCGGCACCTGCATTCTCTCGTTGTCGAGTGCCTTTTTATTGACCGGTATGGAACTGATACTGTCCCAGATACAGAGGTCACCCACCTCGCTGAGGGTCATCTCCGCCAGCAGTTCTTTTGCCTCCTCCTTATGCTCAGAGAACGATGGAATGACGAATACCGATCCGCCCGCATCGCTGCCTCCGGTGGAGCCGCCGATCTCCGGCCACTGGGCGCAGGCCCATTTCCCTTCCTGTCCCGCCGCGTAAGTTGGAAGCAGAGAATCCTGAGCCAGCCAGGAGGCGCTTAAGGAGCTTACCAGACTTCCATCTGCGAGTGCCGCTTCCCAGTCCGTCGTGAAGTCAGATACATCCATGGAGACACCGGATTCTACGATTTTCTTATAGTCTTCCAGTACCTTTTTTGTCCCCTCATCCTGTGAAATGATATAGTTTCCATTATCATCCGTAAACCTTGCACCATTACCGCTTAAAGCCATGTAGAATAAGTAACCGGGAGCGGAGGAACCACGACAGCCATAACTTCATGAAAATCTATAAGCGGGAAACCGGGCTGACGCCGTCGGAATACAGGAATTCCTTTCCCAACCGGCTGAGGTACGATACATGACGTACCGCGGCCGCTTCCATCATTTATCCAGCTCCAGGTAATACTTCATTAAATCCACCGCACGCTCCTGTTTTCCTTCATCCCACTGCCTCAGGATGCGGCAGGCCCTGGCGGCGTTCGATATTTCATTTCCGGTCCTCTTTCCAAAGAGGATGTAATCAGAGGAAATCTCCAGGATTTCCGTCAGCTCAATCAGGGTATCAATGGACATTCCACAGGTGCCGCGCTCTATATCACCGTAATAGTGGTTCGCCCTTCCTATTTTATCCGCGACCTCTGCACTCGTCAGCCCAAGCTCTTTCCGCCTTTTTCTGATCCGCCTGGCCGCCTCCACACGATTATACTTCATATTCTAAACCAGCCTCCTGCTGAAAATTCCGGCTGGCGCCGCAGACTTTTTTCCTCAGCTGTCTGCTGGTCACCGTTATTTCTTTCAAACACGCTTCACACCGCTTCGGATCGTTCAGAGAGAGGACCGCCACGTCGGACAGCCCGCCAATGATATTGGCCATGGAGTGGACATCCTCGTTTAACTCTGATACAAAGCAGGTGAGCCACTGTTTCATCTGTTCCACCCTCTGAAGCTCTCTGATTAACAGCTCCGATTTCTCTTCCAGCTCCTTCCGGTTCCTTCGTATGTCCGTTATATCGTAGAACACATTCCAGATCAATGGGACTCCCCGGTAGGTCTCCCCGGAAAACCGGCCGTTCATGGCAAGCCATACCGTCTTCCCTCTTTTCGGTTTTACCGGACACTCAAATAAGTAGCCTTCCTTTTGTTTTTTCCACGCTTCCTCTATCTCACTGGACATGTAGTCAAACGTCTCGCTGTCCTTCCTGTAATACTCATCAACCCGGTTACGATACTTTACATAAAACTCATCTTTTGTATAACCGGTCAGACCGTATGCGTAATCATTCGCCCACAGGATGGTAAAATGCTTGTCAAAAAGATGCTTGCTGACCCCAAAATGCATCCCTTCTATAATCATTTCATATTCATTCACCTTACCGCCCCCACTTCGTTCCTTTCTGAAAAAAACTTCCTGTTCATCTCTTCCTGAAATTGCTCGAATTCCCGCATTTTATCCAATGCGCCGCATATCTCGCAGACCATGTCCTGCTGTCTTCTCTTTCGTTTGCATTCACTGCATATCATAGGACCCTTCCTTTTTTTCTGTTTAAGATCTTACCTGATCCGGCCAGGCCGGGCACTTTGCTGTCTGGCTGGTTATTGGTACAAAATTGGATTTCCACCTCTCTGAGCATCCGCTGAAGCTCCAGGGCACTGCGAAAACTGATGTAATTTCTGCCGGTAATCGGACACCGGAACCTTCCCTGCATCGTGGCATTGCCTCGGAACAGAACCTGAATCTCAAGAATTTCCCTGGCCGCCGGCGCCTGGGCCTGTAACAGATCAGACATTCTGTGCCAGTCTCCGGCCATTTTCTCCAGTTCGTTTTTCTTCCGGGACAGTTCCTGATACCGTTCCTTTTCCTCTTCCTGCAAAAAACGGGGAGCCATGGAAAGCATGGGGGTACCAATCCGTTCACAAATTTCGTCTGTTTTCAGGATCAGCTGGTCCATTCCGTAAAATAAGACCGGCTTTCTCAAATAGCGGTTAATAATCTGCCCGAAGAGCTTCTCCTCCTTCTGTCCGTGAATCAAAACCAGCATGATCCCCGCCCGGTCCGTGCCGGTCAGTTCTTTAAACCGTGCCTCCAGTTCCTGTTTTTCTACCATACATCTATCCTCTCTCCACCGGTTTTTGACCCTCGCGGCAGTCATCAGACGGACCCGCAGGCGCGCCCGCCCGACTCGTTGTCCGCGGGAATAAAAGTGGGAACACGTTCTGCTGTTTTCCGCTCTCCGGTGTTCCCACAATCATTTCTGCCGTCAGCGGACCATTACGGCGTTTCTCTGATCCATCTGCCGTTTTCATCTACCGGATACCCATCCGGAGTGATTTCGCCCACATACAGCGATCCGTATGGACGCCCCGGCTGACTCACAGGGTTAAAGAAATACCAGCCGTCACCCAGCTCCTGCCAGTCTGTAAGCATTCCTCCGGTAAACTGGTTCAAATAGTACCATTTGCCGGAGTCCTGATCATAATACCAGCCGATCTTCAGACGTCCCTGCTCGCTTCCGGGATCAGGGACCAGATAATACCACTGCCCCTCAGAATCCTGATACCAGCCCGTGTCCATGCAGCCCTCCGAGTCGAAGTGATAGGTGTAAAGCTGCTGCGAGTTTTCATACCTCACGTTCACCCAGCTGTCTTTGACTCTCGCGCCGCTTTTCAGGACGAACATCCATCGGTTGCTTCCGGTTCCGCTCTGTTCTTCGGTTCCGCCCTGCACCCAGGAACCGTCTGTTCCGTTAAAATACGTTCTGTAACGGTTAAAGGACTGGCCGGGTCCCAGGACTCTGCCCGATCTGCCGGAACCGGAACCACCGCCGGAGCCATTTCCACCCGGGTTATCCGGGTTATCCGGGTTGTCCGGGTTATCGGGATTGTCTGGATTATCCGGATTGTCTGGATTATCCGGGTTATCGGGATTATCCGGGTTGTCTGGATTATCGCCGCCCGAACTGATGGTGTCCACGATTCCCTTTAATTCCTCATAGGTCTGTAAAAGCTCTTCCAGCGTTGGCCGGTAAACTCTGTTTACCACTTCCAGTGCCGTATCCACCGCAGCGCTTAGGAGCTGTCTGTTTTCCTCACTGACCGACGTATTGTTCATCAGCGCCTGTGCGACAGCAATCTGATCCATCAGCTTCCGCCTGGCCGCCTGCCACTCTGCATCATCCGCGGCCTGGTACCGGACATGGAGAGTCAATGACCGCGTGACCGGTTCCGACACATCGTACTCTGCCGAAGACTCGGATACTCCCAGTCCCTGATACTCGTATACAATTCCGGTAACCGGGTCTGTGTAGTCTTCAAAAATAGCCAGATCGTTAAATTCCTCTGTGTCTTCCAGCGCGGTGCCTGATTTCACCTTCACCCGGTGAACAGCTGCTCTCTTGCCGTCTATAATTGTTATTTCATGCGCCTTCAAATACGTCAGCACATAGGTGGACCCAACCTCGGCATCGAAGGATATGGTGCCCCGGAATGCCTCACCGGTGCTGTTGGGATCCGGTTCCATCGGTATCTGCGTACAGCTTGGCGATCCCTCCGGGTCATCGATCTTCCAGAGCCTGTAGTCCAGATATCCCAGCAGATTGTTGTCGATCACACCGTACACCCGGATATCCGGCTGGGAGTTTCCGTCGTCCGGCAGCTCCTTATTGGTTCCGCCCACCTTTCTTGTCAGGGAAGAAGTCAGCGTCCACGGCACTTTCACGAGTTCGCCCTCCTCTCCCATCTCCTGCTTCACTGCGTTGGATTCCGAAGCCTTCGGCGGCCTTCTGTTAAATTTCACCGTATATTCCACATCGATTCCCTGTGTCATGGCTGTCTGATCGCTGGTGTTGGCAGTCAGCGCCTGTATCAGGCTCTCCTGATAGTTCCCGGATAAATCCAGAGCCGTCTTACCATCCTTCGGCGAAAACTCCACCGATGCATTTCCCGGTGTGGCCGTTGGCGGCGACTGGTAAACGGCCTGCAGCACGACATTCTGTCCCGGCATGGTCACCGGCTGATTTCTTCTCGCCGCAAAGAGCTGCGGGGCTCCAATCAGGGTATTCCACTGCTTAAACGCCTGTCCGTTTCCATCCGTGGTATCTGCGTTAATCTTTACAATATCTCCCTTTCTTACGACAGCGTTCACAGCGTGTGATTCTATCTCCAGTGCTGTGCCGTTTCTTACGATCTCATCAATGTATCCGCCGTTTGTCAGGGATACGGTATACGTCTGCTCCTGCTGATCACTGCCCAGAACGGCTACCTGTGTTCCCATAATCCGTTTGTCGGCGGCCGAAGCCGTTTCTCCGGTGTGTTTAGCAGTGACCGTATACAGCTGATCCGGCTCCAGGCCTCCTAAGAAGACTGCTCCCGTGGAACCGGCGGCTCCAATCCAGCCGTCTCCATCAGCTCCCGGCACCTGGATTACGTTTCCTTCCGCGTCCAGAATGCCGTATAGGGTATTCGGCGCGGCCGGGTCGATGGTAATCCGCATCTTTCCTTCTGAGGAGTCTGCTCCCACCTGATAATTGCCGCCTAAGGCCGGTACAGTCACCCGGGTAGGTGGTCCGAAATCGAGGGGATCCACGCTGTCCGGCAGGATCGTTCCGACGGTCGGATTCGCTCCCATGGCCAGCTCATACGCGTAGTAGGCTGTACACGGATACAATCCGATAAAATCGCTGCTTTGCAGCTGAACGCCGGTCTTAACCGCCAGTACGCGGTGATTCTCATCCGTCAATGCATATCTGCGCCCTTCATTTGCTCCTGATACAGAGACCTTTCCACGCCCATCCTGGGCCACAGCGCCTCTCGCATCCGGCATTGCAAGGATTCCGTCGTCCGGCATGCTGACTGGAACAAACCTTGCCGTATAATGCTGGTCAGCCAATACCGTCTGGCTGTCCTGCACCCGGTTTCCGCTCTCATCAAACCATCCCGCAAACGTATAATACGTATCCGCTACGGGAGTCGGAAGATTCAAAGAGGTCCACAGCGCTCCCTTTTCTGTGTGAATCGAGGTCACTCCGGTAAGCGATCCGTGATTTCCGGCTTCAAAGCTTAAGTCAAACCACTCATTGGGATCTTCCTCAAAATTTGCAAACAGCTTCGTCGCCTGGGTTATGGAGAGACTTCCTTCCAGCCGCTCTCCCGTCTTATCACTTCCATTTCCATTGGCCTTGTACCAGCCGTCAAAGAGGTAATGGGCCTCCGGAGAAGCCGCAATGCCATCCGTCAGTTCTTCGATGGTATAATTCCCGTGCTTCTTAAAACGGGGAGCCGTCGTCCCGGAGATGGATCCGTTGCTGCCGTTATAATACTCAAGCTTCGCCCAGTACGATTCGTCCGACAGGTTTTCATTATATGTAATCGTCACGATCCCGCCCTGCATGTCGCTGTTTAGGGTAAGCGTTTTCGCATTGGGGTCGAAACTGTTCTGATTTCCGGTAAAATGCTCGTCCCATCGAATGTTGGGCGGATAATCATAGCCCGTCTTCTGTTCCACATCGATCACGACCGGAGTCGCAGGGGTGATATCCCGTATCTCATCATCCTCCAGCGGATTTCCGTGGTTATCCAGCCTCTTTACCTGAAGCCTCGTATGGAAATTGGGATCAATTGCATACTTATAAGTAATTGTTATGGGCTGATTCGCCATCTTTCCCTTAAAATGGTTATTTCCGTCAAAATGGCAGCCTGCAGTCGCCGCCGAATAGATTCCCTGGCCTGCTAAGTCATCCGTCCCCTCAAAGCCCGGTTTTATCTCGCTGCTCTGCAGCGTATATGCGTTGATCTGCGCGGGTGCGATATCGATCTCCGCCTCCGCCGGAAAGGTAAAGGTGTCCGGAGTCTTGATGGGCGTTCCTGAGGAATCCACATACTCGACGTTCACCGCAAATTTCTTCGTCGGATCGGGTTCATACCGGTACGCCACCGTCAGATTGTCATTGGGCATATTGCCGCGCACCGCGTTTGTCGCCGAGTTGATGGAGGCCCCGCCATCCAGGCTTCCCTGGCCGCTGGCTTCCTCATACTTCCGCACCCGGTTATTTTTTATCAGCACGGACTTTAAACGGTATCCCGGAATATCTCTCCTGTAGGTGGCAGAGATCGGGGTATTGGCCATAACCGACCGCGTCCAGTCCGGCGACTCATAAAACTTCCAGAGATCCGCTGCTCCGGCCGCCGGCCATGCATTCTCATCGGCGCCGTTATTGTTGCTGTCTCTGCCGGTATTTAAATCCCGGTAGTGCATCACCGTAAATTGAAACGGACTCGTCGCATTTCCTTTCCACACGGCCTTGTAGGTGCTCACCTGCGAATAGGGAAATGCGTACGGCAGGGACAGAATCTTATTTCCCGCCTCGTTATACCAGCCATCAAACGTGTAGCCGTCCCACACAACATTAAATTCCGGGATTTGCGGCCTCTGTCCGGACCCAAAATCTTCTCTGGGTATTCCGCTAAAATCGGCAGAGTCCGTCAGCGGGTGCCCTGCCTGTCCCGTAGCAAAGGAGACCCCGTCTGCCCTTCTGGGCACGCCGCTGTAGCTGGAATGGATCAGGCCCGGGCCCGCCTGGGGATCGAATTCAATGACAGACGTCTCCCCATAGTTGACCGCATACGCCGGAATACCCGGGGCAGCCATGGAAAATACCATGACTGCCGCCAGAAGCTCCGCCAGCTTTGCTTTCAAGTTAAATCTTTTTTTCATCGAGTTCCTCCTACTGAATCCACGCACCGTCAGCGTCCGTTGCAAAGCCATCCGGTGTTTTTTCGTTTTTATACATGGAACCCAGCGGTCTTCCTTTTCCTCCGCCAAAATTCCAGTTTTCCTTAGTCGGGTTGTACGTGTATACCCCGGCCCCGGCCGTTTCGAAATAGTACCATTTGTCTCCGATTTTTCGCCAGCCCACAGCCATCATTCCGCCTTCCGGAATCAGGTAATACCAGTTTCCATCTGCACTGTCGTGGTGCCATCCGGTCTGCATTCTGCCGAATCTGCCTTCTTTTTCCGTGTTGCAGTAATACCAGTTTCCGGCCTTATCCCGGATCCATCCGGTCTGCATGATTCCCTTGTCACTAAAATAGTACCATCCGGTCCTGTCCGATGGATTGCCGCTTCCGTCCACGGGATACTTGATCCACGCCCACATTCCGCTTAACCGCATTCCTCCGGTCAGAACGAAGGCCATCTGTCTCTCTTCTCCCTCGGGCGCGCTGACTTCCACCCAGTTTCCGTTGGTTCCAACTACGTAGCTTTTCGGCGTATTTGTGTTAAAAGGACTCTGTTTTGTTCCGTGTCCGCCACCGCCGCCGCCTTTGTTGCCGCCCTTGTTTCCGCCTTCCTGAATCTCGTCGTAATGGTTGTAACGGTCATCCAGGATCTTTTCATACGGCTCGGTTTTCTCCTTCAGTTTTTCCAGAGCCGCTTCCAGCTGACCGGCCGTTGCCCTTGGATTCTCACGGTCCAGGATCTCCAGCGCTTCCTCCACCGCGTCTTTCAGCTTTCCGCTCTCTTCCAGCTTCAGGAAGTGGTCATCGCTGATCCGGATCGCCTCCTGGATCGCCTCCTCCAGCTTCTTTCTGATATCGTCCACTTCTTTTACATTATCCTTATAATAGGCGTATACGTACGTCTTTCTTCGGATCGTTCCGGAGGGGTCAAACTCCTTAAACCGGTTCTGGTCATAGCTCCATCCTTCATATCTGTATTCCGCTCCGGTGGGGCTCACAAAGTATTCCACCTGATCCGCCACCTGGCCGTACACGTCGCTGTAATAAATGTCATCCGGCGCCTCCTCGCGGCGGACCTTAAAGGAATAGCGGTACCGGTTCTCAATCGGCAGGGCCACGCTGTTTATGAAGTATACGCGGTACGCCCGGTTATATACCATCACATACCGGCTGCCAATATGGGCCGTGAAGGTGAAGAGCCCTCCCGTGGTCTCCGGATCATAGTCCAAATCAACCAGACTCGCTTCCGTCTCACCGGTAGACGGGTTTTCTGTTATTTCATACAGCTGATAATCCATCATGTCGATATCGTCTTTTCCCATCTGTATGTAAGTCCGGAAGGAAGCCTCAGGTTCCGGGGTGCCGGCTACCTTTCTTCCATTGACATACCGTTCCGCCAGCACATCCAGTCCCCAGGCGCCCTTATAGGCCTCCTCATGGTTCTGATCGTAGTAGCCGGAGGCCTTTACCGCATTGGATTCCGACGCTTTGACCGCATTCTTTCTGTATACGATCTTATACGTCACATCGGCGCGGTTTACATCGATCAGCTCCCGGTCCGCGTTCGTCGTCAGCTCTTCCTCCAGCATTGGAATCTCATTGGGATCCAGCGCTGTTTCCTTCCGGCTCCCGCCTCTCACCTCATCCACGACCGCAGCGTTGCTCGGTGAGGCGACCGGCTTTTTATAGACTGCGGTCAGCACCACATTGGCGCCAGGCATCGTAAAGCTGGTTTCCCGGGCGGTTGTCTTATCGCCCAGATTTCCGGCGGTTCCGATGGTCGTCTCCCAGTGAGAAAATAGATTTCCAGCACTGTCTGCCGCATCGGCCGTAATCCTGACCCGGTCACCCTTATGGGCTTTCTCGTACCGCTCTTCGCCGACGGTTTCATCCGCCACCTGCAGGATCTGTCCGTTTACCGCCTCAACGATATATTCAGGCAGTTCCAGTTCTGCGCCCGGATCAGTTGTTATGACGCTTCCTGCCTCTTTCCGGCTCTCCGCCGTAATGTCCGTCTGTCCCACAGGGCGGGCCACCACCGTGTACTCCTGGTTATAATCCAGTCCCGCAAATTCCAGGGAAGCCGGGCTTCCGGCCGGCTTCTTCCAGCCGCCTGCGCCGGCGGATGGCACTTCCACCACATGGCCATTGCTGTCAAGCACCGCGTATTCCGAATCAGGATCCGCGGGTTTGATCACCAGGCAGGTTTTGCCTTCCTCTTTCTCATCATAAGTAATCTGGTAATTCGTCTCCAGTACAGGTGTCAGCGCCTCTGCCGGCGCGCTTAACTGCTCCGTGATCTCGTCGATCTGACCGCCGGTCTGGACCTGGGTATACTCATCGGCCTCATAGATCCGGTAATACGCGCCCGGATACAGATCATCAAACGCCACGCGCCCGGACAGCTCGTTTCCGCGAAGCACCTTAAGGATCTTACCGTCAGTGTCTGTCAGAATATACTGATATCCCTGCGTTGTGTGAAATACGGTGACGCGGCCTTTCCCCTGGCTGTTTAAACCGGCCAGCACTTCCGGCTGGGCCACTTCCGTTCCAAATACATCGGGGTCCGGACGGAAACGGATGGTATACGTCTGCCCGTTTACGAGAGCCATTTCCCCATTTACAGGCGTTGATCCCGCATACCAGCCCACGGTCAGGTAATTTACCTCCGGGGTGTACTGCGGCAGGCTGCCTGTGATGTCTCCCCACTTCTTGTCAAAGGTGGTATGAAGGCTCACCGGTTCTCCCGCATTGATGGTGCCGTGGGCGCCCGCCTCAAAACGGATATCCACCCACTTATCCGGATCTTCTCCGAAATAAGCCGTCAATACCGTATTATCGGTAATATGGTAGTCTTCTCCAAGCAGCGTCTCACCGCCGTCGAGCATTCCATTGTTGTTTGCATCCACAAACCATCCTTCAAAACGGTAATAATTATTCGCATCGCCTTTCGGCATCAGCTTTTTGTCTGTCAAAGTTTTCAGGGTATAGCCGTTTTCCGCTCCCTGATCACTTCCGTCATCGATCAGGGCACTGGTCCGGAAGCTGCCGTTTCCAACA
>OBUZ01000785.1_pt1 | contig 13539 bp, 8 predicted proteins | sample 1494961 | NCBI WGS metagenome assembly OBUZ01 (sample SAMEA2579939, study PRJEB22360) | human gut metagenome | biome: human gut; feature: human-associated habitat; material: faeces | place: Denmark | collected 2008/2010
ATTCAATTATACTTCCCTATCATAGCATAAAGTTCGGTTCTGTTCCACCTGTTTAGTAATTCATCTGCTGCCTTTCCAAAATCATTCTAAGATTCTAAAAAGTTTCTTTAATTCGATTCTAACGCTGCTGTTCTTTACGCTCAGTGCTTTCACCAGCCGAGCCATACACAAAAAGGGGATTGCTGCTCTGTACCGGCTCAGGACCGGATAGCTGCTCCGATAATATTCCATCGGCGGAAAGCATCTGCTGAATAAATATTTCATTTTCTGAACGGGAGTCGCCGGTCTGCCCTGCCAGAACCGATTCATTCGTTTCGTTATACAGGCTTCCGGTGTTCCATAGATACCGGTTGCCAATAATTCCTCCAGCAATGCGGCCAGCTCCGGGTCCAGCGGTTCGGATACGATACGTTCCGGCACCTCCAACACCTGATACGCCAGCCTTCTCGTCTCTTTTTCAAATGCCTCCATACCCAGGCGCTCCAGTTGTTCGCCAATGTAATTAAAATCCATGCACCCACTCTTCGATCTCAGATAAAGGAACTGATCCATGAGGAAGCGGATTCCCGTCCCCCCGGCTTCATAATGCTTCCAGCCGTGGGCAGTCAGATAGACATAAAAGTCTTCATCTGAAAAATGATAACCATACATATTCCCGCTGTCCTTTCTCAGATGTCTCTTTATCCCTTTATAATAGTCCCGCAGCTCCGGAGCGTTATAGTCGAACAGCTCCCTGTGCATTTCAAAATTATAAAACGGGGGCTTCATGAAAACATCATGTGCCCCTTTTCCTATCTGATTATCCCTGTAACCTCTCTCCTTCATATCATGGATCAGAGCGGCCTGACCGTTTACATCATATAGGATATCATTGTCCGCCATCTGCCGGATTCCCGGACTGGAATACAGTTTTTTCAGCAGAATTCCTTTCAGCGGGCAGTACCAGATCCGGTTTCTCTCCAGTAATTCCAGGACGCGCTGCCGCTCTGCATCCATCAGAAGTTCTTTCCTGACAGACTTATCTCTGTCCTGGCGCCATTTCTCCGCCAGCGGTTTTGGTATCCTTTCAATCAGCATTCCCCGGCTTAAAGCTTCATATATAAGCGCCTGTATGCCGTGGAACTGTGACAGGGTATAAAGCTCTTCCATATAACCGGCCGTATCGGCACAGCTTATCCTGTTTTTATCCGGCTCCCGGTCATTTAATACACAGGAAGCCAGATAAATCATTCCGTAATCACAGCGCGCTTCGTTCTGTACTGGCAGCATTCCTTTTAGCAATTCTTTACTTTTTGGATTTTTTCCCCTTTTAGACATTCCTTTTCCTTTTAAACGTTCCTTTTACCTTTGGCATATTCTTTATTGCCTTTTTATTCTGCCATTCCAAAGTTTTCCTGCATTGTCCCGGATTCTCAGCATTCCCGCCCGAATGGGAAATAAATCACACCACAGGCGGACATACAGCTTATACCTCCTGCTGTTAACCGTATACATTCTTGCGTTCCGCATGAATCCTGCCAGCACGCCAATGATATGGCAGTCGGTTATTCCATATTCTTTCAGATAGCAATTGTCACCGCACATCACATAATCGCTGTCTTGTACCTTTAGTATCCGGTGCAGTACGTAGCTGCCGTCATCTCTTTTATAGAGCACGGCATCGTATTTTTTACATCTGCCGGCCGGCTTTTTCTCTATGACAAGAAGATCCTTCTTTTCCCGGAGCAGAGGCATCATACTGGTTCCCTTGCAGGTATAGACAAGCCGGCCGTGCTCCACCAGCTGCTTTTCAAAGCTGCTTTTATTCATTCACCGCCCCTATGCCCCTCAACTGCTCCAGAATTTCGCTGACATCACGCTCAATTACCTCTCTGGGAGCATCGAACTCAGCAAAAACCTTTTCTGTAATCTCTTCCAGTCCGGTATCGTGTTTCAGCGTCTCCACGATCAGCGCCGCCGTATCATTGCTTCTGACAAGCCCGCTAAATACATTCTCATCCGTAGAAACCATGACATGCCCGTCCGACAGGCCGCAGGTAATAAACGTCTCTTTCAGCTTCATAATAGTCTCCTTTCCATCAGCGGTTATCATAAAGGCTGCATTCCTTCATAAGCAGCCGCTGCCGCCGACAGTTTCATATTGCACTCCAGCCGGTACATTGCAGCGCCTGCCGCAAGCTGATCCAACAGCTTTAAGGTGATTTCCATCCTGCGCTTATCCGAAACCCGCAGACACTGCTGCAGGAGGAGGGGATAAGCCTGTCCTGAATCCATTTTCACGACTGTATTCTCTGTACCGCGGTTTAAGAAGCAGATGGCCTTGAGAGTGACCGCCGTATTGGCGCTCCGTCTGTGTTTCCCATCCCAGGGGGTTCCAAAGACAATGGATGGCCTGCCGCCGGAGCAGACCTTCACGACTGGCTTATCATCATTGATCATCAGCGCCCGTTCGCCAAAATATTCCATCCAGAGCTTTGTGTGAGTGGATTTGCCTGTTCCGCTTCGGGCCGCAAACAGGTAGGCCATATGATCCACGGATATGGCGGAGGCGTGGAGGAGAAGGTATCCGTCTTCCAGCACAGCTTCGGCGAATCTGCGGTATACCGCCAGGCTCTCCAGGTAATCGTCCGGATATTCAGTCCCATCTGACCTCCTTTGTTCGGAATCAATGTCCGCCTGCACCGTTCTGATTCTGATATCCGGCGCATTTATTCCGTTATACCTGTAACCGGCGCACTGATTATGCACGTACGGATAAAGCGAATGCAGCTCTACAATATGCTCGGCAATCAGATAGGTCCCCTTCATACGTTCCTCCATCTCTATACAAAATCTATTTATAGATCCATTTTTACCGGATCTTTTGACATGATAATTGCAGATTCATTGGGGTCTGAGGGCATAGGATTACTGGTCGTAATCACATCCTCTGTGTCAAACACAACAATCTCCAGCTGCGGCTTTGTATAAGTTTTTTTCTGCATGCTATGTCTCCTTACATAATTTTTAAATACTCCCGGCAGTTCCTGTAATAGCAGTACAAAGCTTTTACCAGATCTTTCAGCTTTTTATCTGTATCGCTGTTCTCTAAGACGGCCTTTAAATAGCTTACCGGTGAATACGTAATAAAATCCCGGGTGGCCCCTTCATATATAACGCTGATTCTGCATAGCTGGTCAAAATCACCGGCCCCTATTCCACCGACATCCAGACGGTAATTACTGCCGCATGCAGCTGCCTCCAGAGTTCTGCCTCCGGATGACTCACAACGGAATTCATATTTTGTAATATCCGCGCCCTCCTGTGTCTCAAAATAGTGCCGGACAGTCAGTTCACTCCCCATGATCAGGCTTGCACCTTCATAGGTAATTCCCGTAATATCATGAACCTCGTCTTTGTCATATCCCAGATCAAGACACAGCGGTCCCGTATCAGGGAGCTGTCTCTCCGCCTCCTCCAGGCAGCCGTTGGCAGGCTCATCGATGCAGAAATCAAAGTAGCTCTGTGCATACCCGCCATAGTTCAGCAGCGTTTTAAGCAGTTCCCGCATATGCTCACTCGTTTCAGGCCGCTCCCGCCAGGATGCGGCGCACGCGCAGACTGTATTCGTATACACTTCACTCTGTTCCGTTCCATTATGGTAAAATAACTGTGCGGAGATATTCCGGCTCATCTCTTTTGCCGCTGTTTCACATAAAAAGACATGCTCCTGAAATCTCCTCCCCTGCCTGATCCTGGCATCTCTTACATCAATTCTGGAAACAGCCCCATCCTCGGACGTTATGCTCAAATAGGCAGTCTCGTCTGCGGCAATATCCTCATCCAGCGCCAGATGAATATTCAGGCCAAAGGGGCCCTGAATATTCAGGCTGTAACCGACAAGGCAAACCGGCCCTTCCAGAATGGTTCCACATTCGTTTAACGGTGCTTCCTCCGGCCATTCCTGCTGCTCAGTAAGCATTACGCCCTTAGCCCGGCTGATAGTCTTATTCACCACTGAGACCCCATCCTCCGGCTCCCTGTCCCACTGCATGAAGAATGGCGAATGATTCCATGAATGAAACAGATACCAGTCCCTTTTTTCATGAACGATATCCTTTTTCCAGATCCCGTTATGATTACAGCCTTCTGTCTCCTTGGGAAATTCCCAGTTCTGTAATTTATCTTTACTGCCTGACTCATCCCGCTCTCCCCTGTTCATGGCAAGCTGAAACGCATTGAGCGTATAGTCATCTGTATATCCTGGGTACAGCCAGATACTGTCTTTTTTCTCCATAAAGCTGCCCTTATAATAAACATAAAACGCACCTTCAAAGAACAGGACCGTACAGTCTCCTATGCCTGTTATCTGTATATTGATAACGCTTTCATGATATTTGAAGTCATCCCCACTGCGTATTATGGAAAACGTATTGTAAGGCGTCTGGCGGAAACATAATCCAGAAAGCCGGTTACCGTCTTTTCTTCCGATCAGCGAAACTATGCCATGATGTCTGTCGCACTCAAATTTATAAAGACCGGGGGAAGATCCGTCTAAATTGCCGTACTGATAACTTTTTCCGCTGCTCATAATAATCTGCATACCACGGAGTCCGTCTTTAACCTTTACAAGAACTTTTATTATGCAGTTCCCCAGGGGAAATTCCCATGCCGGCTCGGCCTTCCCTGATGCAGAGCCGATCATGATTTCTTTTGCCCCTGAGCTCCCAGGTTTATCTAAATAGCAGACCTTAATTCCTGTAATGCCTTTTTCATCTGTGTAAAGCACCATTCCCCGGGGAAACATGGGGCGTTCCTTTCCCCACTCATCATTCTCCAGGGTTAATCCCGTTTTATCTCCACAAGAGGGGGACAGGCGGTTATCGTTTTTGAATTTTAAGGGGCGTAAACTTATTCCCAGCGCTGAACTTTCCGCCACCTGAATCTTTAAAGAATCATCCAGCACTGATGGAAGAAGGCTGTCTTTATAAGGCATCTGATAGTTATTCAGCCTCTGAATCAGGTCCTTCCTGTCGATTTCATTTTGTATGTAAGAAAAAAATTCTTCATTCGCATCGAAATGCTCTTTGAACGGATACTGGAACCTCGTCAAGCGGGTGTCTGTCATATCCTTAACGATGACAGGATTAATGCCGTATTTTAACAAGTAAAGCACCCCGGAGATTCTGGAAAAAAAGCACATATTCGCGTGAACACCTACGATATACGCCTGCTTTACACCCTGACTGGCCATATATCTTACAATGCTGCAATTATTATTGGATAATATGCCGCGCTTTTGAAATTCCTGATACAATTCCTGTTCATCATTCGGTGTATTTTCTCCTTGATATACATACTTCTGCAGCCATGGATGGACATCTAACGGGCGTTCTCCATCGTCCGTGTGGCAGTCACATTCATCTATCGTCTCATACACCGTCCACCGTGCCGGAATCCAACTGCCCTTTGAATCTGTCTTATAACGGTGGAAACGTGCGCGGATTGCTATTGTGTCAAGATCGGATATCTCCTGCGGATTAACTCCGGGCAGGTTGTAGGCTTCCGATCTCTTATATGCCTCACTGTCTTTATATTTCAGAATATCCCCTCCGTCAGGGGTTTTCTTACCTGTTTTGATATTCTCCAGTCCAATATCACTGGGACAGAATGCAATTATAATGTCTTCCTTCCGAATCACCTCGAGAAGCATGGTGTCAATCCGGCTCGCAATCTGATCAATACGCACTTCTGCCGGTTTGCATGGATAATGGTCCCACATATCCATGACAATAATTCCTGTCTTTCCGTTTCCTCCAGCCATTGTTCCCTCCTTCTTTCCGCTGCCTGTCTATTGATGCGGGGCAGTTTTGCAGGCACGCTACTGAGTCTGAATATTCCCATTGGACAGTTCAATCCCTCCGCGGATATAGTGAATGCCAAGCAATGTAATCACTGCTTTTCCGTTTTTTTATTTGATATCACAATCGGAGCCTCCGATAATATCTCAAGTTCCTTTTCATCATCATTGTAGCTGAAATCAACATTTAATGCACCGCCTTGTATGATGAAAGCGCCTGCCTGAGTCCCATTAAGCAAATTAGATATGTTATTTTCGTCCATACGAATACCTCCTTTAAATAAGTATTGGGTGATTTTGGGTATTTTAATATTATGAAGTATGCCGATGTGCGCGGAGCAGATTATCGGCAGGTGTTTCCTGCATCGTCTTCGCTTCCTGCCGTTTTTCAAAAGAATCCCTTGTTCATTCGATCATCTTCTTTCATCTGCGCCAACTGCAATGTGATATGATATGTAAGAAAATCTGTTTATTTATAATAGAACTTATTTTTATTATACCGCGGTGACATATTATTTTCAACGGATATTACAAAAGGAATCCCCTGTGAAACTGAGTTCCACAGGGGATTCCTGCTATATAGCCTGTGACGCACAGCCATCTGCCGCACCGTCCGTCACATTGTAACGGTTATAGTATCCAGGCTCCGTCAGCTCCAACGCGGTACTGTCCGGGTATCTCCGTATTTACGGCCATTGCCCCGCTTTCTGTGACGTAATACCATTTCCCTTTATCCAATATCCATTGAGAAACTGCCATCGAACCGTCTTGATTTAAGTAATACCATTTTTGATCCTTATCCTGGAACCAGCCTGTAACCATATAACCTCTAACGTCGAAATAATACCACCTTCCATTAATCAATCCCCAGGCTTCCGCCGGATACGTACCATCCGTCTTTTTAAACCACCAGCCCGTTTCATCCTGAATCCAGCTTCCATAGATCGGACTCGGCGATACGGCCGCCCCGGTATCATAACCGGAACTGTCTGAACCGGACGGCTTGGAAGGCTGATCCGGCTCCTTCTGCTTTTCATTACCAAGCACAAAGACGCTTAAATCCGGCAGTATTGCCTTCACCTCTCTTCCATTCAGTTGAATCGGCATTGATTCCACCTTGCCGTCATGGTAGTGGAGCATGACCAGATTCTCCGTCTTGAGCCCAGCCGGAAGCTGAAAACGAACCTCAAACGGCACCAACGGCTCTGTCTCAGATGACACGCCGGATATCTTATCAAGATGCATCCCGATGTCGAGCGCAATCGCACCGCTTTCCAGCTTGTCTGTTCCCGCAGCGGGAAGTCCTGTCTTCTTCAGGGCTACACGTATTCTGGAATTCTCCTGCGCTCCGGCTGGGATACTTAAGGCCGCGCCTCTTAACTGTACCGTCAATTCAGCAGATTCTGCCTTCGCCTCCAGTACATGAGGATTATTCCATACATAGGCATTTTCAATCACTGCGAGCTGATCCATGTCCTCATCCGTTATATTCGTAAACGTCATGGCCTGAACTGCGGCGGCAGCCTGATTGACTACGGCTTCCTTCTCTGCCCCTGTCGCATTCGGATCCTTCAGCATCTCTTCCATTCTCTGGACTACTCCGTCTAAATCCGGATTTTCTTCATTTTCCCTGATCGTAAAAGGCCAGGCCCCATCTTCCGGCAAAGCGTTCATGGCATCGCCGATATAGGATCCCTCCGGCGCGGTCACATTCACAGCAATACCGTTTTGCTCTCCGGCCGCAGGTGTATAAAGAAACTGGTATTCAGAAGTACCGCTTCCGGATACGTAAACTGCTGATTTCTCTTTTCCATCCACCTTCAGGTTTAAAACGGGACTTCCCATTTTTATCATCGGACGGCTAAAGCCTACATTAATCAGCAGGCTGTCACCGGCCCATTCTGCCGTCACACTGTCAATCGACGTTTTTTCCCTGACTGCCCGCGGCGCAGTCAGCCAGTCCGTCGTCATTCTTGTAAACCGCATAAACGGCACATCGCCCTCATAGAAAACGCCGATTTCCCCGTCAGGCATGACTGCCACACTGGAATACTGATATTTGCCCTGATGAATCAACTGGCTGTATTTCCAGTCAAAGGTGTCCGTTTGTTCATCATAAAGACCAATTCTGACTGTCCCGTTATTTCTGCCCGATGAGGCCGGATTAGAGAATATGTACGCCGGCTTTCCATCGATCTCCGTGGGATACGGGACAATAGACATCTGGCAGTAACTGTCATAGAGATTTGAGTCGCGCACAACCGTATCATCCCAGGTCGCGCCTCCGTCATCACTGGTGGCAATCATGGCTGCACCGCTCTGATTTCTGCAGAACAGCTTCAAACGGCCGTTTTCTCCAACCTCCACTGCCTGGGATTCTGTCAGTATCTTCCCTCCGTCGTTCATCGTTTCCGTATTCATTGGTATACCGTTGCTTCCGGCTCTCCCATCATTGGGAGATTCACCCATGGTCCACGTCACACCGCCGTCATCACTGTAAATAGCCGCAGAGCTTTGGCTGCCGTTTAAACCGTTCTTATTCGTATAGTAAACCGGAAAAACCAGACGCCCGCTGTGGCTGCCATTCTGAATTTGGATTCCAACTCCCGGGCCGGTTCCTAAAAATACCATCCAGTCCGCCTTCACCTGCCCGTTTAAGCAGACGGGATCAGACCATGTCTCCCCATCATCATCACTGGAAATCAGCCACAAATAGGAAGTCTTTACGACAGACAGGTCCCCTTTATTGCTTCCCGTGTACAGGTAAATATTACCTGCCGGGTTTCCAGCCTTTAATAGCTGGCCCGATGAACGGTCCGGTACCGTATAGTCCGTAACCACGGAGGTTCCGTCTTCCAGCTCCTGATAGACGGTCCCGTCATCTCTTACCGTGTAGATATTACCTGCCTGCGCGGTTTGATCCGCTCCCCGCAGCATAAGGTAACGTCTCCCCTCTACCTCTTTATAGCCGCTGTTTACCTGCTGTCCGTTAATCTCTGTATTACCGATAGGAGAACCTGACATCAGCGCCGTGGATTCCGGAAACATATCCACCAGCAGGAAAACTCTGCCCGAATTCTTATCCTGAACCATGGATGCATCGATTGTAAAGGAATCACGGCTGCTGCCTCCCGGCAGATCGATCAGTGTCTGCACATCCCCCCAGGTCTTTCCTCCATCCTTGCTTCTTCGTATCACCGTAGCAATATCGCCTGCGTCTCCTGCACCGCTTCTTCTCTGGTCCACAGCCGCAATCACAGTTCCCCCTTCCGTAGTCAGAAGAGATGGAATCCGGTAATCCGAGGACCCCATGTAACCGCCATAGAACAGATCTGCCGGATCTGTGATCCACGCGGTGTCCGGCAGTGTCTCTTTCGTTTCTTCCACCATAGTAGCCGCATGGAGCGCAGTAATTTCATCATACGTCAGCGCACGGTCGTATACAGAAAATACATTGATGTCTCCCTTAAAGGCCCACATATGATCGCCTCTGTTGGCCCGCTTCATATCGCCTACCCGCACTGTGTCTCCGTTATCCAGGTTCAAAAAGAAGGGAGACGGTGTTTCCATCACGGGCCTGCCGTCAAAATACGTCACGAGCTTACTGTCGTCCCTGCTGTATACAAAGGCTGCCGTATGCCAGTTGGTGTTACGGATATCCACCGCCGCAGTGTCGCTCACCGTGTCCGTGCCATTCTTCATCTCAAATCCGATGAGTCCCGAGCTTGGATTTACATAAAAATTACAGTAGATATTTTCCTGTGTCGCATCGGATATGCTGAACAGGGTCTGAAGACCGGCATCGTCTGCCTGTTCCGGATCGGCTACGCGGAAGCGGAAATTCAGGCTGCCTTCCGTGAGCGCCTGATAGATGGAAACGTCATCGGACAAGTCTAATACCGTACTCCTCGTTCCATCTAGCTTCAGCTCCTCACTCTCATGGATCAGTCCGTCGATTTCACCCGGGATGCTGTCATTGACCGAGCCATCCAGCACGAAGCTCCTGGTCTGGAAGCGGACGCTCTTCGGTGCGGTCTGTAAGCCGGATTCCACAGTGACCGTATATTTAAGGCCTGTCGGAAGACCGGTCATCGTTACACTCTTAATATCGGATATGGAAGTCTTTTTTACTGTCCTGGTATACGTTCTGCCGCCTGCGGAGGCAGTCACTGTCACACTTCCGAATACCCCCATGGCCGCCTTCCGCTGAAGATAGGAGGCATCCACCGTAATCGTTGTCCCGGTTGTCTTCATCAGGGGAACGATACCCTTGCCTGCTGTAGTCTGGGCTATTGGAAATTCCAGTCTTAAGACAGGAGCCTCCTGCCTGTCAATTCCCAAGGCATGAAGCAGATTCTGCCCCATAACCAGCTGGCCCGGACCATTCGGCGCTATGCTCCCATCCTGCCAATATTTCGTACCGGTATTTAAGTACGATCTGGAATACAGGTTATTCTGCCACAGCTCATACTGGTCTGCTAAAATCGCATTCTTATCCTGTGCCGCTTCTCTGATTACCTTTACATAATCTGAAAGCCTGCTTAAGCCGTCCGCCTTATTCGGGGTACAAAGCACAGGAATCGCCCCGTTTTCTCTGACCTCATCAATCATTGCTTCGAGCTTCTGGCGGAACGTTCCGATTCCGGTTCCATTTTTGGCGTCATCCGTCCCGAACATCAGGAATACCACATCCGCGTCCTGGTAACGTCCGTAGCGGACATCCTGATTCGCTTCAAAGCTGGTGGTGGTTCCTCCCGTCACGCCGGTATTAATCACCGTATCATCCTGGCGTCCCATCTCTCCCCTGATATATTTTTCAAATATCTGCGGAACGGTGTCGTAGCCATTCGTATGACCGTCGCCCTGTGCGATACTGTCGCCAAGGAACAGCCATTTCACAGGCTGATCCGAGTCCAGGCGGTCAGCAAGCTCCTGCTGGGCACTGGTCAGTTCCCTGTCCGCGTCCTTCTGCACGGCAGTCTCTCCCTCACCGATGATTCCTGTCATAACCGGCAGGCAGACTGTGCCATCCTCACTGACCATGGAAAGCTCAAAGTCTGTTCCTGACGGCAGCTGGCCAATGTGCGTCTCCCGACCCATAGAGCCTTTTAATACTGTTCCATCGCAGTCAATACTGTAGTTCCATACCGTAACTCCTTCTGCATAAGGAGCCGCAACCGTAATGGAATCTGCATCAATCGTCACCTCCGGCGCTTCTTCAAGGAATGCCGGGAGCTTAATTTCCTTCATGGAGCGATCCGCATCCGTTACAGGTGACTGGGTTCCGATGGTCGCAGCCAAAAGCAGGTTGGCCGCTTTCAGCTGGCCCTGACGGTTTAAATATCCGTTCCTATTTAAGTATCTATCCGGATCTTCTGCCTTCATGCCGGCATACTGATCCACCACCACCACTTTTTTTGCCTCATAGGAATCCAGCCCCTGCACCATACCGTCTATGGCCTGCACTAACGCCTCGATCCTTGTATTGGTATCCGCATCCCCGGACGGTACAGGAAGCTGTATGACCGTATAAACCGGAGCTTCATGATTCTCTGTATTTTTATCAATCAATTCCTTCAGGGCCTCCGCCACCTCTGAGGGATCTGCTGCGATATCCACGCCCTCCAGCATGATTGCCACGCCCCTGGGGCTATAGGTCCCGATCAGGCGGTCATAATCAGCCAGGATGGACGCTGCTCCATACCCTTCCTTCGCAGTATTAATGACGAAACGCTGTCTCCCATTTACTGTATTCCTGCTCTGATTTCCCCGGATTACGTCCTCAAACAAACCGCCGTAATTTCTCGCATTTCCAATATCCCTGTATTCACCTGCAGCGTTACGTCCTCCGGTAATCACCCATGTATTAGACCGGTCCGTTTCACGAAACGCTCTGATAATATCAGATTCTCCCGCTCCCATGCTGATGTCGAGCGCCTCACTGTCTGTAAGAAGTTCATCGGTTACAGTGACGTAGGCAATCTGCCCCTTAAAGCAGGTCCCCGGCTGACCGTCCTCACTTAAGAGACCGCCAATCGTTACAGATGAATCATTGGTATTTCCTCCGGTTGTGCTGAAGAAGCCCGAGTTCTGACTGCCGCTGTAAGAGCCGCAGTCCCTGCCACCCGCATACAGACGCAGCACCTTGGAAGCCTGCGGCCCTGCGTTAGTAAACACAACCGTGGTCCATGTGCCTGCGGGAATCACCGCATTGCTGTTGCCGTTAGCCCTCGTATGATTGAAGCTGTAACGCACCATACCATCTTGTTTCAGCAGGATAGCCGCTGTTTTCTTTCCGTTTAGATTGGCGGCATTTAAGCTTGTTGGAACAGGTACAGAATTATCTTTCACCCCCAAAATCACATTGTCTGCTCCCAGGTCGGATGCCGGCTTTATCTTCATGATTACAGTACCCTCTGTCATCCCCTTTAACACGGCCGCCGCATCAGGCCTCTCTTCTGAAACATTCACCACTCTCGTTCCGTCAAAGGACTGATCGGCCGGCGCGAAGCTTTCGTTCAACGCCGCATTCTTCTGTAGCGCCTTTAAACCGGTATAATCCGCTTCTGTGATCTCGCTCTCCCCATTTCCATCAGCAGTCACTGCAGTTACCTTATAGAACCGTTTCCGATCGGCCCCAACCGCATCCGTGTAGGAAGTAACACTGCTGCCCAACTCACTGCCAAGCTGCTGAAAGATTCCATCCTCACTGTCACTGCTGCTGATCATGTAGCCCGTGGCATCTGGAACGGAACTCCATGAGATGATGTTCCTACCATAGCCGCTTACCACCTGCAAAGGAAACATATCCTGGTACACGGTTTTCTTTGCATTGCTGGCTGAGGCCGGCCGCGTATCAGCATCGCTGGGTGAAGCAGCCTCGGCGGAGGACGCATTGCCCGGGCTGGCAGTTACTGTCTCTCTGCCGCCAGCTCTAAGGGGTACTGATTTTTCTACCCCCTCATTTTGGGACCCGGCGGCTCCGTAAGCAGGAAAAGCCATTGACTGCACACACATGGCAGCCACAAGAGTCATCGATATTACCTTTTTCCAATACATATGATTCTCCTTCCTTAAAACTTGACAGTCCGGCTGTTCGTTTCCGATATACAGCCTGTCTGCAGCATTGAACGAATTGTTGCTTGTTACATTATAAAAGGAAAAATATTTTTTTGCAATATTTTGTTCAAAAAATTTTTCTTTTAATGCAAAATCAAAGACATATTGCACAAAATAAGAACCGGGCATGGAATCCTGTTTTGAGAATTCCATGCCCGATTTCATTCCTGCACGGCAGACATACCGCCAAACCTATATCCATTTACCGTCTGCCCCAACCTTATAGCCGTCTGGCTCTTCTTCGCCTCTAACCACTCGCAAATCTAATGGACTTACGCGCTGGACAGACTGCTCACGGTTCCTTCATCCTCCAATCACCGACACCGTCACGCAGTTATCAGGAAAACGATACGTAAACCGCACGGCCATATTGTCCTTATCTACGGTAAAATACCCCTTGTTTGAGCTTCCGCTCCGCGGGTAGCCGTCGCCGCAGAAGGTGGCGGAGAGAGTCCCATAGGTGGAGACGGCAAAATCATACGTCCCTGTATAGGGGATCACTGCCGTAAGCGCGTACGTATTGTCCCCCACATAATACATTCTGGTCACCTCGCTGTTGGAATCATTCTTTACCGCTCCCA
>OBUZ01000788.1_pt1 | contig 13490 bp, 15 predicted proteins | sample 1494961 | NCBI WGS metagenome assembly OBUZ01 (sample SAMEA2579939, study PRJEB22360) | human gut metagenome | biome: human gut; feature: human-associated habitat; material: faeces | place: Denmark | collected 2008/2010
GAAGAGACAGAAAGAAAGGGAAGGGCCCGCCAGCCGCTCTGGATGCAGCGGCTGAAGAGCACGGAGATGCTCTCATCCCTGATTAACGAGCCGGGCCATCCCCTGATCCGGGAGACGAAGCGGGAATGTCTGGAGGACCAGTGGGATATCGACGGCGTAATAAAGATCCTGGGCGATATCAGGGCTGGGCTCATTACAGTACGGGAAGTCTGTGTGGATGTGCCGTCGCCCATGTCTCTTCCGTTCCAGTGGCAGGCGGAAGCGGCGGAGATGTATGAGTATTCGCCGGTTACGCAGGGAATCCGTGAGGCTGTCTATGAGGAATTGAAGCAGACTGATATGATAAAGCCGCAGGCGGAGGAACTTGCCAGGCTTCAGGAACGGAAGAAGCTTCCGGAGGATGAAGACCAGCTTCATTCCCTTTTGATGATGGAAGGCGATTTAATTGCCGGAGAACTGCCTGTGCCGGTGGAGTGGCTGAAGAATCTGGCGGAGAGAGAATTAGTTTCCTACATGGAGCCTGGGATATGGATTGCAGCAGAACACCGGGAAGAGTATGAGCTGGCTCTTCTGGAGGGGAATGAGGAAGCGGCCATGCATATCGTACGGCGGATGCTCTATTACCGCGGCGGGCAGAATAGGGAATCGGTGAGAGAGCGGTACTTTTTCCCGGAAGGTATGGCGGAATGCATACTGGAAAAGCTGACGGCAGAATCACTCGTGGTGGAGGACGACGGGATCTTTTACCATGCAAAGCTCTACGACAGGGCCAGACGCGCGTCAATCAAAGGCATGCGTCTGGAGGCTGTGACTCAGCCGCCGGCGCATTATGCGGCGTTGGCGGCCCAAAAAGCCTTTGTTGCCGCGCCGGGAGAGGAACAGCTGAGGCGAGCGGTGGAACAGATCTGCGGAAGGACGTATCCGGTCAAATTCTGGGAATCCGTCTTTTTTGCACGGCGTGTAAAAAATTACACCGAAGCCATGCTCGACAGGCTTTTGGCACAGGGCGACTATTTCTGGCAGATGAAGCCTGATGGGACACTGGCTTTCTACCGGTATGAAGATATCGACTGGGAGGCGCCGATTTCCGGGCTTTCGGAGGAACTGGAGGGTGATGAGAAGCTGCTGTATCAGGAGCTGATGCGCCGGGGAGCCAGTTTCCTCAAGTTCCTTACGGAGGTACCGAAGCAGGACAGCGCCCAGGAGGTGCTTCTTAAGCTGGCAGAAAAAGGTCTTGTCTGTGCGGACAGCTTTGTGCCGGTGAGACAGTGGCAGAATCGGGAAAAGGTGAAGAAGGCAACGGCGAGGCAGCGGGTGAATGCACGGGTGATGGCGCTGTCTGCAGGTCGCTGGGATATCGTGCGTCCGGTAAAGAAAAGGACCATGGAAGAGTGGCTGGACCTGTTTTTAAAGGAAACGGCGGTCCTCTGTAAAGAGACCTACCGCAAAGCATGCGATCCCTGCATGGATTCTGCCTATGTGCTGTCAACCGGCGGTACGGACGAAGCTAAGGCGGAGCCGGATACAATGGCCTGGAGAAAGGCCCTGGATGTGCTTCGGATCTGGGAGTACACGGGAAAAGTGAGACGCGGATACTATGTATCCGGTATGTCGGGGGCGCAGTTTATCCGGAAAGAGGACTATGAGAGCGTGACAGCGGCTTTAAAGCAGCCGGATGATGACGTGGTCTGGCTGAATGCAGCAGATCCGGCGCAGATATGGGGAAAGGCTCTGGAACAGCCGGAGGACAGAAGCTTTATGAATCTGCCGGGGACAGCTGTCGCTTTCCGGCAGGGAAGGACGGCCGCAGTGATGGAGCGCCAGGGAAAGGTTCTCAGGTTCTTTGAGGAAGAAGGGATGGAGGCTGTGCTTTCTGACTTCGTCCGCTGTTTTCAGAGAAAGCTTTTATTTCCTGACCAGAAGCGCCTGATTTTGAAGGAATATCCGGAAAATGCCGGCGAATTATTAAAAAAGGCCGGTTTCATCCGCGAGATGCAGGACTATGTGCTCTACCGGTAATGGAGATAGCAATAGTATCTGCCGGATACTAAGAAACGAACTGGTTACTATCCCACTTTTTTGTGCGTTCTTGCTGTAAGTGCTGCAGCGGTTTATAATTCAGACAGGAAGACGAAGGAGTCCTGGAGTGTGGCAGAAATTAATTTTCAGACACGCTCTCGGATGAGAGATTCCTGGTGAGAGCACAAAAAAAGGAGGGAATACCATGAGCGAATGGCAGTCCACGGTGAGGAGACTTATCGAGGAAGCGGAGGCGGTTGTCGTCGGAGCAGGCTCCGGGATGTCGGCCTCCGCCGGTTTAACGTATACAGGCAGGCGCTTCCGGGAGAAATTTGGTGATTTTATCGAGCACTACGGTATGACAGATATGTATTCGGCCGGTTTTTACCCGTTTCCCACACAGGAGGAAAAATGGGCGTACTGGAGCAGGCATATTTATTGTAACCGCTACGATGTTCCGGCTGGAAAGCCCTATCTGGATTTGTATCAGCTGGTGAAAGACAGGAATTACTTTATCCTGACAACGAACGTGGACCATCAGTTTCAGCTGGCGGGATTTCCGGAAGAACGGATCTTTGCAACTCAGGGCGATTACGGTATGTTTCAGTGTGCAAAGGCCTGTCATAAGAAGCTGTACGAGAACGAGAAGGAAGTAAGAGCCATGGTGGCCCAGCAGAAAAATCTGAAAATACCGTCGGAGCTGGTGCCGAAATGTCCGGTCTGCGGCGGTGATATGGAGGTCAATCTGCGGTGCGACAGATACTTCGTTGAGGACGAGGCGTGGGAGCGCGCCTGTGCCGGATATACCGGTTTTATAAGACAGAATCGGAACAGGAGGCTGGTGTTTCTGGAATTGGGAGTCGGCATGAACACGCCGGGAATCATTAAATATCCGTTCTGGCAGCTGACAGACAGGGAGAAACATGGCTTTTATATCTGCATCAATCAGGGAGAAGCCTGGGGGCTGGAGGAGATCAGAGAAAAATCCTTATATGTCAATATGGACATTGCAGAAGCTCTGGAAGCAGTCAGAGAGGTGATGTGATTTGAAAAATGAGAGTTATAAGACCCGGGAAGAACGCCTCAGGTATCTGATTCGGGCTATGCAGAAGGAGATGCCTCAGTATCGCGGCATTGTGATTCCAGAGGACAGTGCGGGGCAGAAACAGCTTCTCCGCTCCCTGATGAATGTAAGGCCTCCAATGCCGGCAGATCCGGAGTTTCTGGCGGAACAGGATTTGTATCTGTCGCAGGAGATTGCCGCGCGCGGCATTCTGGATGGAGCGGATCTGTCTCCTGTAAAGGAGAACGGCCGGATCTGTCTCTGGCAGGGGGATATCACACGTCTGAAGACGGGCGCGATTGTAAATGCGGCCAACAGCGCACTGCTGGGATGCTTTCGGCCCTGCCATTCCTGTATCGACAATATCATCCATTCCTATGCGGGCATTCAGCTCCGCCTCGCCTGTAATGAGATTATGGAGGCCCAGGGGCACGAGGAACCGGTGGGGCATGCGAAACTTACACCTGCCTTCAATCTTCCGTGTGATTCGATTCTGCATACGGTCGGTCCGGTTATTACCGGCCCGCTGCGAAGAGCAGACTGCCGGCTTCTGGCGGACTGTTACCGTTCCTGTCTGGAACTGGCTGTGGAAAATCAGATTACCTCGATTGCATTTTGCTGTATCTCGACGGGGGTATTCTGTTTCCCACAGGAGCGGGCGGCGGAGATCGCGGTGGAGACGGCTGTTGGTTTCTTAAAGCAGAATGAATCGGTCCGTCAGGTTATATTTGATGTCTATACCGATCAGGATTTGGTTATTTATCAGAAGCTGTTGGAACAGGAACGATAGCTGCTGCAGGACAGATTCCCTTCCTAAAGGTAATGCAATCCGGATTCATGCATTTTTTTACCAGCTTTACGGATGCAAGAGATGCTTCCTGCACGTGACGGTTAAACCGTATCTGTTCTTTTCGACACCCCGTCCTGTCGATGAGGAACTTGCCGACCATCTGCCGCCCCGAAGGGATCTGGTGGTTTCTTATGGAGGAATTGGAGTGAATCTGGCGGCGGCTCTGGTGACGGGGATGCATTTGTCACGGATGGGAAAGATACATCCGTTTCTGCATTTCTTTCTTCTGCAGTTTTTGACACTGCATCTCGCCGAGATGGTCAGCTATCTCGTCATCGGCAATCTGTACCCGGTCAGTGATATGAAAAACATTTCTGACATCTGTCCGCGTTTAAGGATTGTCAACTTTTGCATCGGGCTTCTGATCTGTGTCCCTTATTTTGCGATCTTCTGGAGAATTCCGGAGGTGTTTTTTCCTGTCATCCTGTTTTATAATGCAGTAACCATTCTGTGTATGGGAATTGGGCGTGTCATATTTACGAAATTTGGCGGGTGAGTGAACCGCCGGGAGGAGAGGCTGTGAAAGGTGTAATTCTGAGAAAGGGAGAGAGAGCCTACTCGTATTTTTCCGGGGTATTCTCTGCGATTTCTCCGGCTGTCGCGGAACGGAACTGGCTGATAACGGGGTATGAAAATTATCCGGAGGCGCTGGAGCCGTATGGCGGGAACTTAGGCAGGGAAGCGTTCTTCTGGGTGCAGGGGGAGCGGCTGGTTGAGATTGTCCGGCAGCAGGATTATCCGTGGTACTGGGGCGTCCTGTCGGGATTTAAGAAAGAGGTGCCGCTGCACCAGGTGATAAGCTATGGACTGCCGTATGCGGACGGATACACCGGTTTCTGGAAAAATCCGATTTCCATTCAGCATCCGATGGCTGATATTGAGATCGTGGCGTGGGACAGTGCGCTTACACTGCTGATCAGCAGGGATGAAGCCATTGCCCAGGCGTTCCGGAATGCGTATCCACGAAGTGAAGATTTGGAGACATACAATCTCGGGGAACCGGAATCGGAGGAGTGGCGGAAAATATGGGAGGAAGCGGAGCTGCATTACGGGGATGGTGTGAAGGGGGAGTGAATGATTGACCGAGGACCTAAGACGGCCTTGCTACGGCTTGGGCCAGGCGAACCAGTCCGGAGCATCTTCGATACGCGGCGTGTTACAGGGCGGCCAGTGGTGCGGACAATCCTCGTTATGGCAGGAAAATACATAGACGTTTGTGACCTGATCGTATTCGCAGCAGCCGTCATCGCCGCAGTCCAGGCAGGAACCGTATTCCTGTTCAGAGCTGTATTCATTCAGCATTTGGTCGATGGTTTTCTTTCTGTGATGCGGCATTGGCGTTACCTCCATATATCGGTGAAGAGCAGGACAAAATGGAATAAATACTGCATTTAAACAAAAAATATGCTGAAAACCTTGTACGATCAAGACTTTCAGCATATGACTCATGGAGATAGTGGGATTCGAACCCATGACCTCTTGAATGCCATTCAAGCGCTCTCCCAGCTGAGCTATACCCCCATGTCCGCTATTATAGCAAAAAGATAAAAAATTTGCAATCACTAATTTACACTTTTTTTCTGATTTTTCCGATTTTTGAAATTTTAGCCTGCATTGGAGCCGGATGAAACTAAAATGGAATAGAAAAAAGATTAGTAGAAAATAAAAAAGTGCAGGATTTCTATGAAAGATATCCTGCACTTTTTATCATCGAGGCGACAAGATTCGAACTTGCGACCTCTGCGTCCCGAACGCAGCGCTCTACCAAACTGAGCCACGCCTCGATATGATACGCTTAGAAGCGAACGAATCATATAATAACACTTTTTGGCAGAATTTGCAAGTGGAAAATGAAAGAAAAATTAAAAAGTGGAACCAGTTGGAAGAGAGCCGCCTGGAAAAAGTTCCGTTTTGTATGTTATTACGGGCGTTGCCGGCTTTTTTTAAATGGAATCAAAAATTCGGGGATTCCGGTTGAGTAGGGGGCGATGTCGTATTGCTGGAAATAAATGACAATCCCCTTGGGGGTTGCAAAGAAGCTCTCCGGTTTGAAGGTGGATCGAATCAGAGCCGGGTAATCGTCAAAATAAGTGGAAGGCGAGTCCTTCTCCCGCGCCTTTACCTGCTGATCCAGAATCCGGAAGATGCCTTCCCGGTAAGCTGGATTGTGGGGATAGAAATCGGCCAGCGTCAAGTATCTGCCGCTGCTGAAATCCCAGGTATCCGAGGTCCGGATCGTGCTTCCGTGTGCGCCTCCCGTATAGGTATACTGATCGGTGTAGAGTCTTGTCATGCATCCGGAATTCCAGGTGACAGTATAAGCGCTTATGAACTCATATCCGAAAAACGGATAGTTGTCTTTCTTTGCGTATTCTGCCTGAACGGAGGCCTGGGAAGCCAGGACTGTGCGGCAGTACTCCTCCGTCTTTCGGGCGGCGGTGGAATAAAACGCATTGATACTTAAGGCGGCTGCCTCGGAGCAGGTTGTGGAGAAGTAAGGATAACGGATCGTATAAGTGAGTACGGCAGTCCCTTTGCTGTATACGGTATCCGACAGTACTCTTTGGGTAATGGTCTGCATATTGGCTCCATAAAACAGGATTTCTATATTAATATGGCTGTTAAAATGGAAATATGCAGTATGACTGGGACATCATGGAATTATTTACCAGATGATCTGCTTTTATTCCTTTTTATGGCATTTTGTTGTATGATAGAAAAAAAAGGAGGGTGGACATGTTTACGTCGGCAAAGGATATTATGAAAATCATATGGAACGGATTAAGAGAGATAAAGAAAAATTGTTCTGATTACTACGAAAAGGATGCCAGAAAGATATATGAGGAAACCTTAAACGGAGTAAAGGCAGAACTATCCGGTCCGGAGCCGGAGGAAAAGCGGAAAGAACGTCTGGTCAAGAACCGATGGGAGAAGATGCGTGTGGATCGGAAGATCGCGGTGGTCAGTATTTTGACGATTCTGGTTTCCATGGTGTTTGCGACATCCTATGGCAGATGGATGGATTTTGGGACATTTTTGCTGGTGATGGCGGCGGTGGCTGTTGTTTCGGTCTGGTGGATTTCACACCTGTTCCGGAAGCGTTTCAAACTCAGTCTGGAAGGTTGGATGCTGGAAGCAAAAGAGGTGTAATAACCTTGCTTTTTCATGTATTATACGTTAATATAGTAAATAGTATATACGAATGTGAAAGATGCGAAGGAGGTGCCTTATGATGGAAACATTTTTATGTTTTGAGTCAGAGGGCGCTTTTTTTTTGATTCCGCTGAAGCTGGTACGCCATATTGTTCAGGGGAATGCGGGACAGGAGAAGACGATTACATTTAACGGATGTGAGGCTGAGATTTATTGGGTTGGAGCTTCGTGGGGGGACAACCGGGAACGGGAGTATGCGGTCCTTCTGGAGGTGGAAGATGGTCTTCCGGCTCTTTTGGCTGACCGTGTGGCCGGCGTATTTGAAGTTCCGGACGACAGAATATTTGAGCTTCCTGAGGATGTAACCGGAGAGAAGAATGATTTTTTGACGCAGGCGGTGTATCTTGATTCCTCCGGATGCTGGGCCTTCGTGATGGATATAGAACGGTTTCTTAATAAAGAGAGGAATTGAACGGGTCATGGTTTCAAACAGAGAAAAACGGCTGGACCGTCTGACCAATACGTGGACAGAAGCGGCGGCTGAAGTGATGATTAATGAATACTTGAAGGAAGCGGAGAACTGGGGAGGCGACGGCCTTTTTCTTCTGGAGGCGGCAACCGGCGGGACGAAACTTCCGGAGGCCTCTGTGAAGCAGGCGGCCTTCCTTTTGCAGTGTACCCTGAGGCGGACGGATCTTGTGGCGAGAGTGGGTGAAAACTGCTTTCTCGTCTTTCTTCTGGGATGCCGCAGCCGGGAAGATGCGGTCTCTTCCATGAACAGTGTCCGTACCAGCCTGGAGCGGGAAACGGATCTGCACATGACGGCGGGAGGTGCGCTGACAGACGGACAGGGACAGACTTACGACTCTCTGTTAAAGAGGGCAAAGGCGGCGCTGGCGCGTGCGAAGCAGGAGGAGAAGTTCCTCTGTTTTACAGAGGTGTACGGAAAAATGGAGACGGGGGACGCGGAAACAGATCTGGCGTATTCGATCCGCCCCATACCTGAATACATAGAGGACAGCGGAAAAGCCGACATGGATTTTATCCGCAAAATTATGGATCATTTTCTGCCCGGAAAACAGGAATGCCCCATCGAAATGGGATTGAAACGGATCTGTGCCTATTATGGATGCGGTGAGGCCTATATTCTGGAGCGCAAATCCGGAGGGAAGGACTATGAGATTACTTCTTTCTGGATGGAAGAGGAGCCGATGGTCCGCAACGATAATTTAAAGATAATACCGGGACTCATTGCAGAACGGTATCTGGAGCTTTTCCGGAACCGGAAGGTGCTGGCCTGCAACCGGATCTGCGAACTGGAGATTCTGGATCCGGTCATCGCGGAACGCCAGAAGCTGAGAAAAACGAGATCCCTGATGCAGTTCCCGATCATGGAAAATGGGGACTATATCGGATATATCAGTGTGAATGATAATAAAAAAGAAAGGCTCTGGACGCTGGAGGAGAGCATGACCTTCGCTCTGGCTGGGCGCGTTATGGCCGCCTGTATTCTGGAACGCCGTTTTCAGCGTTTTACGCAGATTCTGATGGATCACGACCGGCTGACGGAGGCATGGAATTACAACCGCTTTTTAAGCGAGGGAAGAAAGCGGCTGAAGAACGCGCCGCTGTTACAGGCGATAGTTACCATGGATATCAAGAATTTCAAGGTAATTAACGCGAATTACAGTTATGAGACAGGAAACGATATACTGGTGGGCATCAGTTCTCTGCTCAGTAATTTTACGGGCGGCGGGGAGTGCTTTGCCAGAATTGAAGCCGATAAATTTGCGCTGCTCCTGGAATACCAGACCGTTAATGGCCTGCAGCACCGTCTGGACCAGCTGCTGCGGCGGGTGGAACAGATTCCGCGGGAGGAGAAGAAGGACTTCCCGATCAGCTGCATCATGGGCGTCTGCCTGGTGGAACCGGGAGACACGGAGATGTCTATCCTGGTAGACCATGCCAACATGGCCAGAAAGGCGTTAAAGGATTACCATAAGAGTATCTACAGCTTCTACAACAGGGAGGCGGAGCGCAAATTCGCAAAGGAACGGGAGCTTGCATTCCGCATGAAACGCGCGGTGGAGAATGAGGAGTTTGTCGTCTATTACCAGCCCAAGGTGGATCTGCCCCGTAAGCGCTGTATCGGGTTCGAAGCCCTTGTGCGCTGGAAGATGATGGAGGGCCAGATGATTCCGCCCGACGAATTTATCCCGCTGTTTGAAAAAAACGGATTTATTACAGAGCTTGATTTATATGTGTTTGAGCGGGTTTGCAGACTGATTAAGAGCTGGAAGGACAGCGGCAGAGCGCCGTATCCCATCGCGGTGAATATATCCAGGATCCATTTGACAAAGACTGACTTTTTGGAGGAACTGGAACAGATCGCCGGCAAATACGGTGTGGAGAGCCGGTATCTGGAGCTGGAAATTACAGAGAGTGCATTTTTAAACAATCCGGGAGAAATCCTGGAGGTGGCGCGGCGGATCAAAGAGAGAGGCTTCGTCCTGTCCATGGACGATTTCGGAACGGGCTACTCGTCACTGAGCCTCCTGAAGGATCTGCCCGTCGATATTATCAAGCTGGATAAAGAATTCTTCCAGAAGCGCTTAAGCGACCGGGAGAAGATCATCATCGCCAACGTGATTCATCTGGCCCATGAGCTGGATATTCAGGTGATTTCAGAAGGAATCGAGACGGCCGAGCATGAGGCGTTTCTGACGGAGATCGGATGCAATCTGGCTCAGGGTTACCGATACGGGAGACCTGCGCCCATCGGGGAATTTACGGATCTGATGGCTGACTGAAGGAAAGGAGGGGCACACATGGAACAGGAAGAGTTTGGCAGAGAGATGCTGCGCCTGTATTATGGCGGCGAGTGCGAAGTGACATCCATGGAACGGGTGGAACTGATTCTTCCGTGCCCTGAAATCATAAGGGTGCCGGGGGCGCCTGATAATCTTGTAGGCATGATCTATAAAGAGGGCGGACTGATTCCCGTGTTCCGGCCGGGAAACGACCAAAAGCCGGGAAACGACCAGATCACAGGCAAGAACCAGAACCTGGCGCCGGAGGAAGCTCCGGCGTGTGTCGTACTGATAAGAAAAGAAGACGGTAGCTTAAAGGGAATGGCGGCTGATGAGGTTGCCGGAGGGGGCGCGATTGATACGATTTACGAATGAGGAGTTCACACAGCTGATTACCTATATGTCCGGACAGTACGGAATTGATCTGTCAAAGAAGAAAATTCTGGCGGAATGCAGAATGAACGGGGAACTGGAAAAACGCGGAAACATCTCCATGGGAGAGTACATGAGACAGATGGAGATGGACAGGACTAAACAGCTGGAGAGCATCCTGTTAAACCGCCTGACCACCAACTATACATATTTTATGAGGGAGCCGAAGCATTTCGACTTCCTGCGGGAAAAGATACTTCCCAATATTAAGCCGGAATGGGGGCGCATATCGTATCAGATCTGGTGTGCTGGCTGCTCCAGCGGCGAAGAGTGCTACACGCTGGCCATGCTTTTGCAGGACTATAAGGATCAGGGCGGGTGGCTCCCAGCCTTCTCCATTGTGGGAACGGATATTTCGGAGCAGGCGCTGGCCGTGGCCCGGAAGGGGAGATACCCGGTCCGGGAGCTGGAGAATATTCCGGCATTGTGGCAGCAGAAATATCTGTCCATGGACGAGGCGGGAACTTCGTTTGACATCGGCCGTGCTATAAGAGAGAAAGTCCGGTTTCAGCGGATGAATCTGTTAAAACCAAGCGTAGGGCTGGGACAGTATGATCTGGTGCTGTGCCGCAATGTCATGATTTATTTTAATGAGGAGTCAAGAAAGAAATTGATTGAGAAACTGTACCGGGCTTTAAAGCCCGGCGGTTATCTGTTTGTGGGGCATACGGAATTATTGCCCAGAAACCATGAACTGTTTGAGTACGTGTGTCCGGCTGTCTACAGGAAATAGAGGCCGCTGCGCGCCAGATGACGAAGGGGGGGGAGAGTCAGTGGAGGGTCAGACGGAAAAGAAAAGCAGATATTTAGCGGTGATCGGGGCTTCGGCAGGCGGCCCGAAAGCCGTACTCACGGTCCTTAAGGAGCTGCCATCGACCACCTGCGGGATCCTGGTGATCCAGCATTTAAGCCATGGCTTTTCCGGTAAATTTGCGGAGTATTTAAATCCCCAGTGCAAGATGCGTGTGAAAGAGGCGCAGTCGGGGGAACCGGTCTGCGACGGCACGGTCTATATTGCCCCGGACGGATATCAGATGTCGCTGGGAAAACTGGAGGACGGCTTCATGATTCGCTGTGTTCCGGGGAAACGGTACGGCGGATTCTGCCCTTCCATCAGTTACACCATGAATTCCGTTGCGGAGACGGTGAAGGAGAAAGCCATGGGGATTATTCTTACAGGTATGGGGGAGGACGGCGCCAAAGGGCTGCTGGCCATGCGTCAGGCGGGAGCCCGCACCGTTGCACAGGATAAAGAGACGAGTGAGATTTACTCCATGCCGGAATCGGCCTTTCGAAACGGCGGAGCGGAAAGACAGATGGGACTTGGCCTGATCAGCGGAGAGATAACCAGGTTCTGCATGAATATGAATAATAAAACCGGGAGGTAGGCCATGGAAAAGCCATTGATAATGATAGCAGATGATGCGATGTTTATGAGAAGAGTGATTAAGCGCGCGCTGACCCAGGGAGGGTACGACAACTTTGTGGAAGCGGGCGACGGCGTGGAAGCGGTGGAGAAATATAAGGAGGTACAGCCGGATCTGATGCTTCTGGACATTACGATGCCCGGAAGATCAGGACTGGAAGTGCTGAATGATATTCTGGCGTTTAAAAGGAATGCAAAGGTCATCATGTGTTCGGCGGTGGGACAGGAGCAGGTGATTGCGGAGGCGATCCGCTGCGGCGCCTCCGACTTCATTATCAAGCCATTTAAGGACGAGGAGATCTTGAAAATAGTAAAAGCGTGTTTGTAGGAGGGAGAAATGAAGGACGAAAGGGAGCTGCCGGGCGGACCGGCGGCAGAAACATTGCTGGAAATGGGGAATATCGGAACCGGAAGCAGCATGGCTTCTTTATCCCATATCATCGGAGAAAAGGTGTGTTACGCCCCTCCTGTCATGAAGACGGTTGATTATGACGGGCTGGCGGAATGGATCGGCTATGCGGAAGAAAACGTGGCGGCCGTTCTGATTCCATTTACCGGCGATATTAACGGCATGCTTCTTCAGATATACAAAGAAGAGATGACGGACGTAATTCTCAGGAAACTGCTGAACACGGAGCAGGTGTCCGGGGAGATGGATGGACAGATGCTGGATCTGCTCAAGGAGACGGCCAATATTATGGCTTCTTCCTATCTGACCGGGCTCTCGGCCTGTGTCGGACTGAGGATCACGCTGTCTGACTCAGCCGTTTCCATGGATATGACAGGAGCTATTATCACGGCGTTGATCGGGACTGCGGCCGGGACATTTCCTGGCGGAATCTGCATTGGCAATAACTTTTCAACCGCAGAGGCAGAACAGAAAAGCTGTATGCTCATGGTCCTTCGTGAAGACTCTATCTCAGAGATTATGAAAGCGGTGGAGGTGAGCGGATGAGTGAGATCGTGATAAAACCTGATCAGATGGCGGTAGCGGAAGGGGAAACGGTTCTCATCACCATGGCGCTGGGATCGAGCCTGGCTGTCTGCATGTATGATGAAGAGGGCGGTATCGGAGGACTGGTACATACTCTGCTTCCGGATAAACGGAGGGAAGGCAATGGAAAAAATGGTCTGCGGTATGTGGACACGGCGACCCGGGCGCTGTTTGAGGCCATGAAGGAAGCGGGCGCGGTACCGGAACGAATCCGGGTAAAGCTGGTCGGAGGGGCGAAGATTTTCTGCTTTGCCGGACAGGCGGGGCAACCGGATATTGGCAGGGAGAATGTCAGCTGTGCGAGAAAGACGCTGCAGGAACTGGACCTGGCGATTGTCTCGGAGGACACAGGGGAAAATTATGGACGGAGCGTTCACTTTATAGCCGGCAGCGGAAGGCTTGAGATTGAAACGGTAAACCGTTCCAGATACTGGATCTAGAATGACAGGCGGAAGGAAAGAACTGATGAGGAAAATGAAGAATATGAAAATAGGAAAGAAGCTCATGGTTTCTTATGGTATCATTATCATTTTTTATATCATAACCGTGATCGTCTCTCTGTTTGGAGTATACAATGTATCAAAATCACTGGATGTCTTCTACAATAAGGCGTTCACTGCGTCCTATACGGCGGGAAACTTAAGGGCATCCGTTCAGAGTATCGGCCGTACGATCCTGAGTATTGCCACAGAAGGGACGAATGTGGACCGGCAGGAGCAGCTGGATGAAATCGATGAGATCCT
>OBUZ01000793.1_pt1 | contig 13468 bp, 9 predicted proteins | sample 1494961 | NCBI WGS metagenome assembly OBUZ01 (sample SAMEA2579939, study PRJEB22360) | human gut metagenome | biome: human gut; feature: human-associated habitat; material: faeces | place: Denmark | collected 2008/2010
CCCACTCTTTTTCAAAGCTTTTTTCAAAATCTTCTACAATTATGTTTTCAGTTTCTGAAACACTTTGCATTTTATTAAGTAGCTTTTTTAACTCATTGTTATAAATAATTTTCTTTCTTCCAGTAGAAAACTTAGAAAATTCGCATTCAAAAATTTTCAACTCCCTATTTCCAAAAAAGCGATAATAAAACTCATTTCCATATTTAGATATATAACCACATATGCCAAAATAAGGTATGCTATTGTTTCCTGCTTGCAAACAATAGTTCACACCATCAAAATCAGCAGAAATGACATAATTGGAATTTCGATTATAATAAGAAACTCCCAAATCGCCCAAGTACATGTTATCAATATTAATTGCTTCTTTTCTTGTCATATGAACCATGTTAATAAGATGATTTAACTTTCCTTGTTCACTGTACAAGTAATTGGTTATATAATGCTGACATACAATAGTAAAATATTCATCATGCATCTGTTCTAATAACAACACATCAATCTTTTCACTTCTTTCTTTTGATAAGTAATACCATGTATAAAAGTCCTTTGAATTAATTTTCCCAAGATTATCATAAATAAATTGTCCATATAGTTCTTCATCCAAACACTTTTTAAAATAAAAATGATATTCCAACAGTGCGTAATAACTATTTATCTGAACCCAAGAAATCTCTATTCTTTTTATATACTTATCTTCTAATAATTCTATCTCTGCAAAACGCCCATACCCTGAATGAGAATACTGTAAATGAATATAATCGTATTTATTTATTAACGTTGGTTTTTTATAATAATTCTTAACTTTAAAACCCTTTTTCTTTGAAAGTGAATACAATTTTTTCAACAAATTTGCAACACCTTCATTGGATAAAACATCACATAAAGTAACCCCTGTAACTACTGAATCCTCATAATAATCTGTTCTGCCTTTCCATTCTGGCTTTTCTTTTTCGATATATTCTCGATGATTCTTTTTCCCTTCAATATCGCTTTTTTCTTTTTGTTTTTTATATTCGTCTGATTTTATGTTTTTCAAATAATATTTTATACATTCTTTTGCTTCTTTCCTCATATATCGCACCTATTTTATCTCTAATTTTTTAGTTTCTTATGATATCTTCCAACATTGGTTCAATACCTTCATTTATCAAATCCTCAACCATAGCCTGTGCATTAAATCGGTTTACGTCCCATGCAACAAACCTAAGAATGTTTGCAGCAATTTCTTTTACAACAAACGAATATCTTCCCAATATTACTCTTTTTGCGAAAGACGAATACACATCGTATGCTTCATAAGATCGACCACAAACTGCCTGATATGCCTTATCTATACTTTGAATCACAAACTCTGCGTGCGAATCATCTATAGCCATAAATTTTAACAAAGCTTCAGCAAAACCATTTCTATATGATTGCATTTTTTTAGCTATCTCTTCTCCTGAAAGATTATATAAATAACTTTCAATTTCGTCATCAAACTGTTTATTCTGTATTTTTTTATCAATACGTTCCTGATTTTCAGCTTGTTTATTATACTCTACTGACTTTTCAAAAAACTGAGACAGTTTTCCGGCGTCTGCATAACGGTATGACGAATCACTATTTGTAGCTTTTTCTGCCACATTGCGGAATATATGATGCGAATTTCTAGGATTTCTTGTCATAATAAAATTAATGAGACGCCCTAAAGAATATACATCACTTCTTTTATCGCCATCTCTCAATAACATAAACTGTTCAGGCGCACAATAATAATATTGACCTACTGCATTGGTATGCATTGTTTGATGCGAAGTGAATACATTTAAATCTTTACCCAAACCAAAATCAGCAATTTTTATAACACCTGACATAATAAAAATATTATTTGGACTTAAGTCTCTATGTATAATATCTTTTTTATGAACTTCCGTCATGACATGTAAAATTTGACGTATACAATTAATTTTAGTTTCATCTGGAAGATTATTATCTAAAATATATCTATCCAAAGTTATTTCGGCCGGTTCCATTGTATATGACATGTTTCCACTATCAAACGAATACACTTCAATTATCCCGAAAGTACCTTGCAAACTTTTAGTAATTTCAAATTCTCGTTTAAATCTACTTCGGATACTTCTATCTGTAAGGAAATCCTCTTTCAGTTTTTTCTGAATTAATCCTGTCGATTTTTGTCTATACACCATGGCAAAGCCACCACTACCAACAAGTATTAAATCATCATTTTCTTTAACAAGATGATATTCATCCCCCTTCCTAGTTATCTTATATTGATCCGGTTTTAAAATACGATTAAATTCGTCTAAAATAATCTGAGCCTTTTCCGCTGCTTCTACTTCTGTTATTGCATGTTCTGCCATTAAATATGATTTACTCAATACAATTTTCAAAAACGTATTTATTCTATTTTTATTAATCAAATCAACTAATTTATTAAATACATATATCCAACGTGATGGAAATCCTTGTCCATATTTATCTGATTCTTGATAATAACGATTAAAAAAATCCACAAGCTTAGGACCACTCTTATAAATATAATATTCTCCAACATCTCCACAAAATATATGCGAAATCTGTTTCAAAGAATCTTCACTTAACATTTCGACACACCTCTTATTTGCTACTAAACATTTTAATTTATTCCTAAACTAATTATAATTCTTAGTACTCAGAAAATCTAGCAGCTTTCCATCTATATAGCTCCACTCACCTTTCCCACTTCCACTTTCGCCTCTTCGTACCCAAAGTGCGTATACACATCCATGGTCGTCGCCACTTCCGAATGCCCCATTAGATACTGTAGCGACTTCGGATTCATTCCTGCCCTGGTCATATTGGTACAGTAGGTATGCCTACACACATGCGGCGTAATCCACGGTAACTGTACCGTATGCGTTCGATTATATTTCCCTACCATATGATTAAAATATTTCTGCCAATGCCCTGCCACTTTTGGCATCCCATTCTTATCTAGAAACAAAAATCCAATTTTATTATCAATCATCGGCTCCACTTTCGGTCGTCTTCTCGCTTTCAATATATGTTGAAAGCATTCATACACTCCCTGCGTCATCGGAAGGTCTCTGACTCCACAATCTGTCTTTGTTTGTGTAATCACATATTGCATATCAGATAATCGAAGCAACTGATGGTCCACATGAATGATTCGCCCCTTCATATCAATATCCGCCAGAGTTAGTCCACAGAATTCTGATATACGAATCCCGGTATGAAATAAAATGTACACCGCGTCATAATACTTATTGTAATGCTTGTCCGTCTTGATGAATTCTAGAAAATACTCCTGTTGTTCCGGTGTGACAGAGATTCTTTTCTGAGAATCATTTTTAATCACATCCTGCATTTTAAAGTTAAATGGATTCTTTAGTAGCAAATCATCATCTACTGCCATCTGAAATGCCGGTTTCACTACACCTCGTATATTATGAACAGAACTGTAACCTCTTCCGCTATTCTGCAATTCTATAAGCCACATCTTTGCGTCAGAAATCTTTACGTCCTTAATCTTTCGTTTTCCAAATTTATCTCTTTTCAGAATATTAATCGTTGTCTGATATCCTTCCTTGGTAGATTGCTGCACGCCCTGTCTCTGTGCGACATATCGCTCCACCAAATCAATGACTGTGTAATCCCCACTTACACAATTTCCAAATAACATCTCCTGACGTTGTAATTCCGCAACCTTTTCTCTCAGAGAAATATCTGGTCTTTTGCCGACAGGCATTTTGTCTGTCGGCTCCAGTTTCCAGCTGTATAAGGATTTCTGTTTTCCATTCGAATAATATGTGTAGCGGTATCTTCCGTCCAGTTTCTGACTCTCGCGTGGTCGGAGAACTCTGTTTTTATGGTCTCTTCTTCTGGTATTCACAAATGCTCACTCCCTTCTAAATGCAACTCGTCTGGTCCAGGAACCTTTCGAATTTTCCACGTTTGATTTTTGTAAATGCTCCATTCTTTAAAACAAATTCCGCTGTCGGATTTTCGTCTACAATCTTTCGAATCTTCTTCTGACCGATTCCAAAATAATCCGCAGCCTCTTCAATTGATAATGCATACTTTTCCCAAATTAGGATTTCGAACATAAGCAGTTCCCCCTTCCTCTATTTCTTACCTTCTATATATTTCTTTAATTTTTTATCGCGTTCCATTTTTCGCATATGCGGTCCCTGAATCTGAATCGGAATACACATCTCCAGAACTCTGTCGTAAATACGTTTTCGAGCAATGTTTGTCTCATTTTGCATTTCGTTCAAGGTCAGATTTGTTGTTATAATCAATGGCTTATTCGAACGATATCTGGCATCGATCACATTATAAACCTGTTCCAATCCATAGTCAGTGCCTCGTTCCATGCCAAGATCATCTATGATGAGCAAGCGGTTTCTGCATAAGCTTTGTATGTATTCATTTCTATCCGCGTAATGGCTATTGAGGTCATTTAGAATTGTTGCAAAATTTGTCATCAGAACCGTAACTTCCTGTTCTAGCAATGCATTGGCAATACAACCAACCATATATGATTTTCCGGTTCCAACTCCACCCCAAAGTAGAAGTCCATTGTTTTCCTTTTCTTTTTCCTCCCAATTTACAACATAATCTCTTGCTTCTTTCATCTTCGGATTTAGTCCGTTATCATTTTCAAATGTCCAGTTATTCATATATTTGTCTGTAAAGCATCTTGCACGCAAACGACTGACTTCCTGTTCGTGCTCCAATTGTTTCATACGCTGTTCCATTCGTTCGTTTTCAGTTCTTCTGCAAAGGCACATACGCGGATGCGTTCTCCTGCCAAGCCATTCTTTTCCTTCTGGTAAATACGCTTCTTCCGGTTCGTGGCATACACCACAATGCAACAATCCATCTTCTCCGTAATAATCTGGAACTTCTACTCCTTCATAATCCATATTTATTTTTTCTGTGTTCATCATAAACTTTCTCCTTCCTTGAACGAATAATCCAAAAATCTCTCATCTCTTTGGTTATTGTAATTAAGTGATTTATTATAGTTATTAGTGGACGGATACCTGGCTTTATTAGGTGCGGATTTATAGCCTACTGCCTGTTGCTTTTCTGGCTTTATGACAGGCGATTTACTGACTGTATCTGCACCAACAGGAATCTTGATGTATAAATGATTTGCCCGTCCAAAATCTGCTCGTACACGTTCCAGCAATCCTTCTCTAGTCAATTCATTGAGTGAGTTCTTAATTGCTGTCATGCCTTTATTCATATCCTTTGCCATATCTTCAATCGTATAGGTGCAATATACATGCCCCTCATCATCTTCCCAAACATTCTTCTGAGATAAATTTGCGCGATTTAGTAACAATGCAAACATAATCTTAGATGTGCTGGAAATATCAACATCTAATATAAATTGTGGCAATGGAAAATATCGCGGCAATGGGGTTCCACGTTCCATATAAATAGTCTCCAAAATTAATCACTCCTTCCTGTATTTTTTATTAAGGCAAATGTTTGAACTAATGCCGTGGGGATTTTTGAAAAATTTTCCTCTACATCGATAAACAAAAGTCTTTAGAATGACGCGTCAAATTTTATATTTCCAAAAACTTCTCTCTACTTTGTTTATGGGGTCAGAAATCATCAAATCTGCCGAAAAAATTTTAATATTTCTTCAAAAAATACCTTCCACTTTGTTTATGGGGTCAAAATTCATCGAATCTGCCCATATTTTCTTGAACTTTTTTAATTTTTCTTTTTTCAGACAGAATCATTCCCCTCTACTTCTTTTATGGGGACGCGCAAAGAGCACTTTGATGAAAATTAATTCAAAATAATTTTCCCTTCATATATCTGTAGGGGACTATCTCTCTGAGTTTCAACGATGGTTTTCTAAAAGTTTTTCAAAAATTCATCCTCCTACTTTTCTGGTGGGGACGGAAATTAAGCGATTTGGTGTGATTTCTATAAAATTTTTTAAATATTTCCCTCTACCTTCTTTATGGGGACGAAAAACAGCTATTCTAACGATAAATTTTGAAAGTTTTTTTATTTTCGTACACAAATAGAAAAATGCCCTGATCAACCAACATTTCTTGTCAGTCAATCAAGGCATTTCCGCTTAACTAATAAATATTCTATTGTAAATAATCTCAGAGCAAGTTCCACCATGTTTAACAAAAATGATTTTATCATTCTTCTTACATTGTCACTTGCTGGAGATTACGCATTCCCCAGGCCCACGTTCTATATTGTCTTTGTAGGTTAGAGCAAGTTCCACCGCGTGATACAGAAACTTGTCAGAGCAAGATTCACCATGGGATTCAAAAATTCAATTCATGATTTTTTAACCACACGAACTTGCAAGAGAATTCGACTCCCCTGACCCTTGAAAAATAGCTGTTCTATCTTTGGTTCCTGACGTCACAGTCTTGCAGGCAAGGAAGTATATTATTTTTCACTGAGCCATTTATAAATACTACTAATCATTTCAAATGTATTTTTCGGAACACTATAAGCTGGCTTTGTCAACTTATTATGTTCCTTACTTAATGTGAGCAACCATTCTGTTTTTGCTTCTTTTCCCCCTGTAATTTTAGTTTCTTCTGGTCTAGTTAATTCTTCTTCAAATATTTCACTCCAGTTTTTAGAATATATGGATATTTCTCTACATTCAGCTAATGAAATACAATCCCAAACATCTACATCTGCATCTTCATCTTTTGACAATAATTCATAATTTCTTTCGTCGGCTTCAGCCTTAGCTTGTTTATAAACAGATTTTGGCAAACCTTTAATTATCCAATTTTCACCATAATAATTTTCAAGATCCCTTGCAATCATGTTTTTTACTGAATCTTCAATGTAAACTAAATACTCTCGCGTTGCCGAATTATATTGTTTAGTTTCATTTTGAATGTACTCTTCCAGTCCTTCTGGTTTAAATTCAGGATTTTTATCAGATATTACTTTCTGGAAACTTCTCCAGAATTTATTATCTGCTCCACCGCCCAAGAATCCTTTTAGATCTTTTCTTTGCTCATCTGACAAATTATTAATATAGGTCACAAGCGGCAACAAATAATATTCTACTTCATCCAACATATACTCCATACTATTCTGTTTTGGCATAATCTTATTCACAGAAATAAGATAACATACAATATCATCTATTATCCTTATAACCGCTTGAATACCACGATTAATTGTCAACACGCCACTTTCTCCTAAATTCCATTCAATTTGACAGTTATCCCTTATGTATTTCAAACAGTTTTCCAAAAACGGGTAAAACAATTCGCTAGTATTTTCATTGGTTCCCAAATCAAAAGTTCCATCTGTCAATATTTCATTGTTCTTTCCAAAGGTACTAAAAAAATGACATTTTTTCAAAGCTGCCTGCACAGCTTCTATGGTAATACACTTCTTGTTATTCTTCTCATCTTCCCCTATTACTATTCTTCCTAACAATGGTGACGTTTGTTCTTCTCCACACATCTGAGCAATATTTGAACGAAGAGCTTCTCTTCTTTGATTATAATTTGGAGAATCCCATAACATATCTCTATTCAATGTTACTCGAAGTGTTTTTGATACCGATTTCTGGTTTTCATTTATGTCCATGAATAATTTTAATTGTTCACTTCTATCCAAATTTACAAATGCGACAACTGGAATTGTATTTGATTTTGCGTAAATTGAATCAGAATATCCGTATAATCGATGTTGTCCATCAATTATATATGCCGAATGATACTTTTTAGGCAAATGTAAAATTCCTAATTTTGACAAAGCACCTTCTACTTTTGTTGCGGATTGATCAAATTGTAAATCTTTCCCTTTTGTGTCAATGCTTATTATTAGTGAATTTGGAAACGGGGATTCAAACTTTAACTTGAACTAAGTTTTGACAATCAGAAATGTGCACAAAACCCTTGAAAACACTGGCTTTATGATAGATTTGATGTTTCTCTTTACATTTAATATTATACCATAAATAAGACAAAAAGTGTAATATTTTTTACATGTTTTTGCCCTTTTTTCTATTTTTGTTAGACTTTCACAAATATTACATTTTCTCACACACATTGCACATTCCCACTTCTTATTAGTTTATCTACCTCTTCCTGATATCTCTGCTCTGCCGTCTTCCATCCTAGTGATTTTCTGTACATCGTATTGATCCAATCTTCAATCCACTGAACTCTCTTTTTACTTTGCTCCTTTATTTCTGTACCCTTCTGGATAAATCTTCGAATAATTCGATTCGTATTCTCATTCAATCCTCTCTCCCAGGAACTATATGGATGTGCATAGAAGATCGAAACCCCAGCCCGTTTTCCCCACCGATATAATTTTGCAAATTCAGATCCATTGTCTGTTGTAATGCTTTTGAAGATCAAATGAAAATCGGGAAGTTCTCTTTTAATCTGATTCAACACTTTATGGACACTGTTTACATTTTTCTTTGGCATTTTACGAATGATCTCTTTCCGGGTCATCCGTTCTGTCAGGGTAAGAAGAACTTTATCATTTGTCTTTTTTCCAATGACACAATCAATTTCCCAATGTCCAAATTCTGTTTTTTCATTGATAGTCTCCGGACGTTTCTCTATGCTATCCCCTGTCAAGCGTTTATGTTTTCTACAATAAGATTTTCTCTTTTGTTTGCGCTTCACTTTTTCCGGAAGATCGATATTTTTTACTGCAATTTCCCCATTCTCCGCATAACTGTACAAGGTATCTACACTGACCACTTCTTCCCATTTAAATACACCTGTTTCTAATGCTTCTGCTCTAGCCGCAGCAAAAGAACGTTTTTCTTTTTTCACTTTCTCTTCTACATAACGCAAAAATGCTGCACAGGAATTAAGTTTTTTCTTGCGTCCGCATTCTTTCCTGTGTTTTTTATATACAATCTCTCCGGTATCTGGGAAATAGATTTCCAGCTCTTGATATCCTACCATCTGTTTTACCGTTCCCCTTTTTAATTCATTTCGGATTGTATTACTTGCCCTTTTTAGCTTTTTCCCAATTGCATAAGGAGACCAGCCTTCCTTATCCAAAATTGCGATTTGTCTTCTTTCCTCAATATTTAAGTGTGATCCCTTTTTTCTTGTTTCCATTTTTCCCTCTTCACCATACAGCTTGATCGAAAAACCTTGACTTTTTTCACCATATCTGCCATAGTAAAGATGTTTCCAGTATCTTTATTTGTTATATGTTATATGATGAATAAAGACGATCAGAAGAGTCAGTGCCCGCTGGCTCTTTTTATTTTATCCGTTCATTCTGTTTAACATTTTCTATATATTTCTCTTTTTTTCTACTTATTATAAGGGAAAAATCTTCCTCACGTCAAATTTTTCTTGTATTTTTGTAGTCTGGACTTTATAATAAATACAGCCTATTAAGGCTTTCAATCACAAAACGGACAAAAGCTGCAGAAGAAGAATGCCTCTTCATTCTGCAGCTTTTGTTTTCTTTTACTATCTTCCACCAGACAGGATTTTCCATATAACAGGACAATACTTCGACAAGATTTTTTCCACACAATAACTGAACACTGTTACGATCACCGGAATCATCAAAAACATTATCCCACCAATATACATACTATTTCCTAAAATTAGGTTTCCCATTTTATTCAAGAACAATGCCATGATCTGATGCACTGCATAAATAAAAAACGTGTTTTTCATCCATGTTCGGGCTTCTGGTAAAGGAAGCATACATATCAAGTACCATAGGAACGCAGCACCGCATATTTTATAAATATAGACCCATCCTGTTTGCATATATACGAAAGCTAATAGAAAGCTAATGCATGAACCTGTAAAAAAAATCAGAACAGGAATGTATGACTTTTTAGGGGACACCGATTTTTTCCAATGAATCCCAATGTAGCTTCCAATGAAATAATAGGTACTCCATGAAAAAATATCATTTACTTTGATTGGAAGATAAGGTGTGAATATTGCTGAAAAGTTGAGAATGAAAACAGCAATCACCACACACAGGCCAATCCACTTTTGCTTTAGTAGGCCATAAATAACTGGACTTAAAAAAGAAAACAAAATTAAATACAGCATAAACCAAAATACTGGATTGTATTTGTAAAAGAATACTGCATTTAGGAACTCCTGTAACGAAAATGGTACTGCCGTATCAAACAGTTTCCCTAAATACGGAAGTTGACGTGCTGCCAAGTGCAAAAGATAATACAGTAAATTCCAAATCAAAAATGGGATCACCAGACTGTAAACTCTGCGCTTTAATTTTTCTGGTATGTTTCCCCAGGTAAGATTTCTGTAAAACAGGTATCCTGAACACATAAAAAATCCCGGAACTGCCAAACAGGCAATTCTCTCAACTAAAAATGAAATAGACTGGTTAATCCACGGCACAGGTTCCAGAAAGATATGCATATTTTGCGCATGAATACATACTACCAGAAGGCACATGATAAAATTGTACCATAGTATTTTGTTTTTAAAGGTTTCTTCTTTCATTGCTCTTTCTCTCTTTCCATTCAGTAAGCCTGTATCAACACCACAAATAACCGCCACAATTTTATCATATGACTGTTGAAAAGTCATCCATTTTTTGCGTATGAATTTGTTCCGAAATTCGGAACGCTACTCGAACTATTGACTGCTATTCTGTAATAAAAATGCTCTTTGATATTGATACATCTTTTCTGCTGGATAAAACATCAAGTGTTTCACCTGCTCTTCCGTCAGTCCTTTTTCCAGGCTCTCTATCATAATTTCTTTCTGTTCTTTGCTTAATATGGTATGATAACGTTCCATACAATCCAGAATGCTTCCTGACAGATCTCTCTCCTGTTTGTTTGAGTCCCTTTCTTCCTCTGTCGATTCCTGTCCTTCCATTTCCTGATACAACTTCACGTCCTCCGGAAGTTCCTGCTGTTTTACCAGATCAATCCTTGCCTGACGTTCCACTTGAAACGCCTTTGTTATCTCTTCCTCTGTGGGCTTTGGATACTTTCGGAAATTCAGATAAAGAAATGCCTCTTTTTCAATTTCCCGATAATAGATTGTGTCATCCTTTTTTGCCATCTCTTTGTACGCTTCACTTTGTTCTTTACTCAAAAATTGGATCTGTTTTTTCGTTTCAATTGTAAAATAAGTTCTTTGTTCTTCGTCAAATATCACTTTTACCGAATGATGATATCCGTCTTCCCCAGCTAATTTCTCCATTTCTTTCCATCGTGGTATCTGGAATGGAATTACCTTTTGATCAAAAACCGGATATTGTCCCTCAATGAAAAGAATACAATTCTCCCGACTCATTCTTTTGACAGCCGCCGGTGTCATCAGGCTTCTTCCCAATTTCTGATTCTGTATATTGACATTTCCATGGGCTCCATAGGTACGGCCATCATTGCGTACATCAATGGTCATTTCCCCAATCAGTTCTGAAATAAATTTATGGGTACTCTTTGCAGCTGGCCCCGACCCCATATAAATAAGCACGGCACAGTTTTCTATAAAAATTTCCCATTTATCCTGTGGAAATAATGCTTTTGCCTGTGCGATCGACTGCAGGATCGGTACAATGGACATATTTCTTCCCCGGATCGTTCCCATCAACACTTCTGTCCTGGTTGGTTTCGGGCCCGCATAGAATTCATCCGCCCACAGTCTGACATGAATCGGAAGTGCTCCTCCATACTCATGATCTGCAGCATGGATCAATACATCAAACATGGTCGTATAAAACATCGAAATCAAAAAATTAAAAGACGGATCATTATCCGGCATGACCAAAAAGAGGGCTGTCTTTTTCCCTGGGATTCCATCCGCACCTGTTCCCAGGCTCTTGATGTCCATATCATCAGCCTCCAAAATTCTCTTGATTGCAGGGATTTCACAAAGACGCAGCATGGAATTTACCATTAAAATGACACAACTGACCGTTTCCTGGGCTTCCATATTGCCTTTGAGTTTCCGATAATCACGCACTGGTGGATAATCTGCCCCATATTTTCTGGCAAGGTCATCCATTTTTTCCTGTAATCGAGTACTGTTTTCTTCTGATCCTGGCTGCATCTCTAAATTTGCCAACGCCAGAACTCTTGGTAATGTAGCTGCTTGATACTGTTCCGGATGCTCTTTTTTCTCCCGTTCTTGCCGCAGCCATTCATAGGAGAAAAGAGACATCAGATACAAGCTCACTGCCTGATCCCAGAAAGGATCTCCCTTCATCGCATCCGGCGGTTTTACCGCCTCCTGCAGATTGGTGATCAATTTTACCAACCCCACTTCATCTCGGATATAAACAAAGGGATTCCATCGATCCGATTCTTCCGGATTGATCAAATTAAAAACTTTAATCGTAACCCCCTGATTCTGTAAATACTTCCCTGTTTTTCGGAGCAGCTCTCCTTTGATGTCCAAAAATACATTGGTCATCGATGCCAGCAGTGCATTTGGAATAACTAACGTCGTCGATTTATAACTTCCGGAGTTCCCGATGACTAGCATATTCATGTTTGATAACTTTCCATTATCCACTGCTACATTTTGACTGAGCAACGTATTTTTTGTTTCCTCTTTATTCATTAACGTTCTCTGGATCTGTTTGATATCCGCCCACTGCTCCGATCCATACTCCACACCGACCTGTCGGTTCCGATAATAGTCCATCAGATATGACACAATCCCAATCCATGCAATCAAGGCAATCCCCATCCCTGTAAATGTCAGATCATTCCACCAATTATGAAAAGGATGACAGATAATATAAATCAATTTGTCCTGCCAATTTGTCAGCGTGACCCCTCCAATTTTTGCCAGGCCGCTTATAAAATAAGAAATCACCAATAGTCCTACTAAAAGTGCTGCTAGTGCACCCCAGGGCAGTTTCCGTTTTTCTACCATGCAATTACATCCCCTTTCGTGGTATAGTTGGCAGTTTCTGTGGGACTTGTCCTGCCACTTTTTTGAGTGCTTCTTTCTGCACATTTTCTGTCTGTAGCAGTTCTTTCTTTTTAAACATACGATCCACTTTATCATAGTTCGAAGCATACAGATCAGAACCGGTTGGCCGATAATCTGCAGAAACAGGTTTTCCATTGGCATCCAAAAGGATCTGTTTCTCATTTTTTGCTAAAAAGGCCAGATAGGTTTTCCCACCATCCGTTTGAAACACCTGGTCTGTTGGCAAGACCAGGGTTCTCTCCTTCTCTCCCCAGGTACCCGGAACTCGGCTGGCAAACATCCCTTTCGCTTCTACTTCCGGATTCTTTTCCCTGGCAATCCTGGATTGATCGATCAGGGTTTCTCTATTGATCGTAATTTCCACATAATCCGGATGACGATGGAGTTCCTGATACCGTTCATTACTGATGGATTTGATGGAATTTTCTGTTTCCAATACTTTTTCTTCCAGCTCTCCCCGTTCCTGCCCTTCGTATTTTTCCAGCTTTTCTTTCATTTCCCCGGAT
>OBUZ01000808.1_pt1 | contig 13245 bp, 10 predicted proteins | sample 1494961 | NCBI WGS metagenome assembly OBUZ01 (sample SAMEA2579939, study PRJEB22360) | human gut metagenome | biome: human gut; feature: human-associated habitat; material: faeces | place: Denmark | collected 2008/2010
TGGTGTCGGGAAGGAATGCCATCCGGTCCGTATCTATCTTCTCATACCGCCTGCATACCGCCTCGCACCGCCTTCTCAGGCCTTCCGGCGAAATGCAAAGCAGTTTCATGCTGCTGTAAACCAGGCCGCAGACCGACCAGATCAGCTTTGCCTTCCATCCCTTCTGTGCCAGTGTGGGTTTCGGAATGGCCCGCAGGATCATGAGCTTGCTGAAAAACCATGCCGTCCAGGACTGCACCTGATACATAACCGGGTTGTCGGAGACATTGTCCAGCACATAGAGATCCAGAAAAATTCCGAACGGGCAGTCAACGTCCTTCATCACTTCCTCAATAAATACGGTTCCCCGTTTTACAAGCCGGGTCGTCATCAGAGGATATGCCGGGCATGTTTTTGCATTCAGAACAAGATATTTATCGCCCATCTTCTTCTGCACAATCTTCAGAAACTTCTCAAAGTCTTTTCTGGGCATGGCAATATCGATGTCATCATCCCAGGGGATAAACCCCTTATGTCTGATGGCACCGATTCCCGTCCCGGCAATGCCGAAATATTCCAGATGGTACGTTTCACAGATTAGCAGAAAATCATCAAGGATTGAGAGGATTTCCTGCTGCAGGCGGCTTAGGATTTCCGGTTCGTAGAACCTGCCCTGTGCCTGCGGATGCGGCTCAGCAGCGGGCCGGCCGGCCGGTATCTGCCCGTGGGTTACAGTTTTATTACTGCTCATCTCCAAATTCCTCTTTCGCACGTTTCAGCGCAGATTCTATTACCTTATCCATGTCATAGTACTTATACTCTGCCAGGCGGCCGCCGAAAATCACATTTTCCTCACCGGCTGCAAGTCCGGCATATTTGCCGTAAAGCTCCTGGTTCTTCTCATCGTTTACCGGATAATACGGCTCCATGCCCATCTTCCAGTCTTCGGGATATTCCCTGGTAATGACAGTCTTTGGCTGTGTTCCGAATTCAAAATGTTTATGCTCGATGATTCGCGTAAACGGAGTTTCCCTGTCGGTATAATTGACGACAGCCACTCCCTGGTAATTGTCGGTATCCAAAAGCTCCGATTCAAACCGCAGGCTTCTGTACTCCAGATTGCCGAAGCGGTAATCGTAATACGCATCTATCATTCCGGTGTAAACAATCTTTTCTGCTATCCCGTCGTAATCTTCCCGGTTCTCCAGATAGTCTGTTCCGGTCCTGATTTCGCAGCCCTCAAAAAGCTTTTCTATAATAGCATTATAACCATCTTTCGGGATTCCCTGATAAGGATCGTTAAAATAATTGTTATCATAGGTAAAACGCACCGGCAGACGGCGGATAATGAAGGCGGGAAGCTCCCTGCAATCACGTCCCCACTGCTTTTCCGTATAGCCCTTTACCAGTTTTTTATAGATATCCGTACCGACCAGCTTGATCGCCTGCTCCTCCAGGTTCTCCGGCTCTCCGGGAACGGCTTTTTTCTGCTCCTCTATAATGGCTTTCGCCTCTTCCGGCTTGGAAATGCCCCACATTTTACTGAATGTGTTCATGTTGAACGGCATATTGTACATCTCGCCGTTATAATTTGCGACCGGACTGTTGGTATAACGGTTAAACTCCGTGAACCCATTGACAAAATCCCATACTTCCCGGTTGGAGGTATGGAAGATATGGGCGCCGTACTGATGTACCCGGATCCCTTCCGTTTCTTCACAGTAAATATTGCCTCCAATATGCTCTCTCTTTTCTATCACAAGACATCTCTTCCCGTGTTTTCCGGCCATCCAGGCAAATACGGCCGCATACAGGCCGCTTCCTACCAGAAGATAATCATACTTTTTCATCCGTTAAGAATTCCTCCATTATGATTGCAACAATTACAGCATCAGACGCCCTTTAACGGGTGTCTGCCATTGCATTTTAATATGGTCGGCACAGTAAGTGTGCAGGCCTGTCTGAATTGTTACTTACTTGTTACTGTCCGCTAAACCGCGTTTTTCAGCGGGGCTGTGAATAGTAACACTTATTTTACTATACTTTAAGGGAAAAGTAAACAAAGGCGTTGTAGCGGCGGCGCAAATCAGGTATACTCTAGATAACAGTTCATGCTGTCCGAACTTTACTTACACAATTGTATTCTTATAACGGGTGTGACCTCACCCGCAGCGGAAAGAGGGGAATTTTAAAATGGATATTTTAGACGATCTGTTAATGAAAATGATTAGCTACAACTCCGGCGATCCGAAACGGATTCAGCACCTTATCAAGGTTCACAGCTTCGCGCGTCTGATTGGGCTGTCGGAGAATCTGGAGAGCGATACCCAGTTTATTCTGGAAGCCGCCGCAATTGTACACGATATCGGGATTAAACCTGCCGAAGAAAAGTATGGCTAATGAAAAGGCAAACTGCAGGAACAGGAAGGACCTGAACCCGCTGAAAAACTGCTCCGTTCCCTCGGTTTCCGCGCCTCCGTTGTCGACCGCGTCTGCTATCTGGTCGGTCATCACCACACTTATTCCGATGTGGACGGCCTGGATTACCAGATACTGCTGGAGGCCGATTTCCTGGTAAATCTGTTTGAAGAAGGACTGGAACCGGAGGCTGCCGATGCGGCTTATCATAATATCTTCCGGGGAAAAGGATTTGTGAGGAGATGTTTTTTTAAGTGAGAAGAATTAGTAGTATTGGATATATATTACGGATTTGTAATATTGTGTTTTATCCGGCGGCAATCTGATTTGAACAGAGTGCCGCCGGGAAATATTTCCGGGTTCTCATTACCATTTTCTTTTTCATCAGCAGTTTTGTATAAAACTGTTTTTTCTTATTTTCTTACCATAAATTTTATATTCGTACGCAGCCACACCTCCTCCTTTTGAGCTTTCAATCTTATATCGCTTCATACCTATTCCGATAATAATCCATCACCCTATATTCAATGATATCCTTCATCTGCTCCGCAAATCCGCTCTGTTTCACTGCATCATGAAGCTGTTCACTTAATGTGAGTACCGCCCCTTCCTTCTTTATAAAAAAACCATTCCCAGACTCCATCAAAAAACGCACCGGATTCTTCAGTGCCTCACTAACCCACCTCTTCTTGTCCCATGTCCTAAAATCTCTGGTGGACTTATCTTTTTCTAAGTCCTTCCAGTTATTCGCCGTATAATAAAATGTCATATCGCTCCGATAAATATCTTCTTCATCAATTTCCATCTTAATATCACCATCATTATAAAACGCCATAAGAACCGGCATTTTATAGGATTTTGTCATCTTCGTAGTCTCCATCATTTCCAGTAACTCATTCCCTATACTATGATAAACAGCCTCCTCTTCCGCCCCAAGCTCCTTCAAACTATCCAGATATCTCAGATAGTGCTTAAACGGACTGTTTTTCACCTCACTGCATATCTGATAAACCTCATCTTCCATATAAGTAAATAGTTCCATCCTGCTGGGCACCCTGCCATCCAGCAGTTCTTTAATGCGGAAATATTCCTCGCGGACCCTATCGTCTTTTTTTGCCCTTTTCTTCGCCATTTCCTGAAACAAATCAATCAGACGCATATCAAAGTCTACAACACAGTCATCCGGAAATGTAAAATCTGACTGCTGCATTCTTCCGGCTTCCGCGCTGGAATACGGTCTTCCGCTGAGCAAAAACGGGGCTGAGCCGGCCTTTTCATAATTACCGATAAAATCTAGGACATTTAAAAAATCCTTCCCTCTGCTTTTTCTCAGTCCTCTTCCTAATTGCTGCAAAAACACTACCGGTGATTCCGTAGGACGTAAAAACATCACCATATCAATATCACTGATATCCAAACCTTCATTAAACATATCTACGGAAAAAATAACCTTGATCTCCCCGTGTTCCAGTTTTCGCAGGGCCACACTTCTATCCTCTGAATACCCGCCATCAGAATTGCTGTAAACTGCTGCAGCCGGTATGTCACGCAGGCAAAACTCCTTTGCCATCTCCTCCGCATGTTTTCTGGAACAACAGAAACCCAGAGCTTTTTGGGACCGATACTTCATGTAGTGCTTATAGATCAGAGCATACCTCTTGTTTACCAACAGTTCCCTGGTCAATTCTTCCTCATCATATTTCCCTTTCACTTTACGTATGCCGGAATAATCCACCGTCTCGTCATAAACGCCATAATAATGAAACGGTACAAGCATTCCCTTATTCACGGCGTCCTGAAGGCTTATCTGATAGGGTACATTATAATCACACAATTCATAAATACTTCTTCCGTCCATTCTCTCAGGTGTAGCAGTCAGTCCAAGCAGAAATTTGGGCTTAAAATATGCCATAATCCGCTTATACTGCTCCGTAACCGCATGGTGGAATTCATCGATTACAATATAATCAAAATAATCTTCAGCAAAATACCTGTCATGTAAATACGCCTGTCTTCCCAAAGTAGCCACAGACGCAAAAATGACTGATTTTCCCACGGTCTTCTCTTTCCCGGTAAAAAAACCATAATCTTGAGAATGCCTTACATTCTGGAAGCTTTTGGCTGCCTGCCGTAAAATCTCTTCCCTGTGAGCAACAAACAATACCTTTTCAAATCCTGCGGAGTCAAATGCAGCAAGATATGTCTTGCCAACTCCCGTCGCCGCATAGACCAGTCCCTTATCCGCCCCTTCTCTCCGGCTGTTCTTCAGGGCATAAAGAGCTTCTATCTGCGCTCCCCTGGGCTGGAACAGCATCTGAGCCTCGGTATCGCGGCTATCTTTGCTTACGTTATCATATCTGTCCAAATCCTTCTGTAACGCCGGCTTCTTCCATTCCTTCGAATATTGCTTTAATACCTCATCATCAATGACAATCGAATGGTTATAAAACAAATCTTCAAAGTTCTCAAAAAAACGGTTAAAATTATCCTTATCCCTGAAAACGTCAAAGTGATAATTCCATTCTATCCCTGATGTAAGGGCGCTTCGAGATACATTCGAGGAACCTATATAGATTTCACCGAATTCCTTTTTATGAAATATGTAAGCCTTAGGATGGAAAGAACGCTCTTTCTCTTTGTAAAACCGAAGGTCAATCTGATCACCCAAGGCATCTTTTATCAAATACAACGCCCCCGGCTGCGTAATACCGAGATAATTTCCCGTCAGAATCCGAATCCTGGTTCCCCGCTCCAAAGCCCTCTGCAAATCCTTTAACAGCATTCTAACCCCGGATTCCATAAGAAAAGACACAATGATGTCAATTCGATCTGCATTCATCATGCTATATTTCAACTGATACAGCAAAAACCTGTTTTTATTTTCGCCGCCTGTAATCGCTTCACAGCGTTCATCCTTCCACAGCATAGTCTCCCTGTTTTCTAACTCTTTTTCCGTAAAATTAAGTTCAGCCATTTTTCATCTTCTCTTCCCGGACGCACATCCGAAGTAATCCACATATCTTCTATAAGGAACAGGCCCACAATATCCAGCAATCTTTTTATTTTATCCTCTGTCATATCCGTAAAGTAACGGCCGTTCCGTTCTGTTTCTTCTGTTCCATACTTGAAGGACGTATAAACCACGCCTCTAGAGACAAGCGCCGCAGCTATTTTTTTAAGCACATCTGTCAGCTCACCTCTCGTAAGATGTAAAATCGAGGAACAGGCCCATATTCCATCATATATATTGTTCTCATCTAGCTCCTGAAACAGCATTTGCTTTACCTGAATCCCCGTGTATTCCGAGGCTATCTTAACAAGTTCTGCCGAGCCGTCCGTCGCTTCTGTCTGGAATCCCCTATTAAGAAAATACTTCGTATCCCTTCCGGAACCACATCCGAAATCCAATATTCTGGCGCCTGGCTTTAGATATTTTATAAATTTTTCCTGTGTCTCCGTAAAAACAACATTTTGCGTATTATCCCTAAATGCTTCTGCATTTTTATTATAATATTCTATGGTTTCCGTCATAAAAACTGCACAATTCCTTTCCCAGTAAAATATGTTGCTTTTCTAAATTCCAACATCATCCGATGCAATTTCCCATATCTTCATAGCTTAATTTTTGTTCTCATCAATATTCAGAATATAGCTGCACTTAGGAAAAATACATAAAACTCACCCCAGTGCTTGGACATTTGCAGGCATCACACCTGCTCTGTTCACATTATATCACACTATAGCTGTATCGTATTAGATATATCAGTAAAAATTTTATCTTACTAACACCGTACAAAATGGCTGCCCCAAACGGAGCAGCCATTATCTACAAATAAAGCCTTTGCCAATCTTTTTGCAGTTTTTTATCTTTCATTATTCACTGCCTGTGACACTGAGCAAACGATAACCTGCACGCTCCGTGCTGCTCCTGCAGAGCCTATATATTTGTTAAAACTGTCTACTTTTTAATTATTTTTTTGTTTATCTGGTACAGGAAAATCCATATTATGTTCTATTTTTCATTTAATTTTCACATTTTTACTTCAGCAAAGCGGTTTGGATAAATATTCAGTATGCCGTCATTGGCCAGCTGCTTCATCGCATCACGGATCGGAGTTCTGCTGATCCCGAACTGAGTGGCAATCCTGGCCTCCGGAATTCGATCTCCCGGCTTGATTTTCATGGATAAAATCATATCCAGTAAATAATGATATACCATTTCACTTAAGTTGTTTCCCTGATCCGCTTTCATACAATCTCTTTCAGTATACATTAAGCAATAAAATTGTCAACAATTCATTATAATTAAATACAGTTTCCCTCCGCAACCACTCCGATATAATCATATTTGTTATGGAAACCTTCATATTTCAGCACGAAAGAAGTAATAAAAAAGTAAAAAGCGGCAACCGGACATATGGTAAAATAACGATAACCTGCACGTTCCGCGCACATCAGAAAGGAGAATCTTTTTGAAACATATTAACAAATTATCACCATATAAAATTTTACCGGTTCTGCTCCCCGTAATAGCACTGGCCGGTGTGATGCTCACGGCCTGCGGCCGTCAGAAAAGTTCCTCCCCTGACGCCATGTCCCCCATGGAAATAAGCGAGATGCCCCTGTCCGACAGGGAACGTGACCTGATTTCCCTTGTGGACACCCATTCTTCCAGCCGGATTTTCAGATATAAAGCAGATGATAAGCTGAAAAAGCTTATTTTTTCTGTTGAGGAATTTAAAGATGGCGAAATGGTCTGCCTGGCCCGGACAGGCGGACCTGCTCCCTCCGAGGGCAGTTTATCCGTCCTGATGGATCCGGACGAGATTACTGTCTCCTGGGATGGCGGGAGATACTCCTGCCTGATTAATTCCACTTCGGGATACCGATCCAGCATCACCAGCCATCTCAGCACCCTCTCCTCCTTCCACTATAATGAGAAAGAGGTTCTGGCCATGGTGGCGAACACTCAGTCAGATACCATCACAAGCGGTAATGTGACGGATTACCATAATCTTCCCGACCTTGAAAAGCGGGGGTATGACCGGGTTCTCTTCGTCACCGTCACCTTCTCCGACACTGATACCCCTTCGGAGGATGGTTCCGCCGACAGTTTGGAATATGACGGCGGGTCACAAAATAACAATACCAAAGCCCCTTCTCTGTCGAAACAGACAGACAGTGAATTTGAGAACAGGATACTTTTTGCAGACGGGGCAATCTATTACGGCACCTCGGAAATCGGCCCCATGGGCGATTCAGGCAGTGTGGACGGGTATATCTCATCCTCTCTGGAGCCTGAAGCAATTCCGGGTGAGGAAGGACAGTCCAACTTCGGCTGTATAGGCAGCCCATACACCTGGGACTCCGGGGACGGCAGAATCATGGTACTGTCAGAGGATAAAGAATGGCATATCTTCCAACGACGGAAAGAAGCAAAGCCCTCCGGCTCCTATTGCGCGTTTATCAGGCGGATGGACAACGATAACCTGTGGGTGGATATGGCGGAGTGGATAACACCGGAAGACAAGGAAAAAGTCCGCTCCCTTAAACTGACGGAACACGATATGCCGGACGGATATTATATCCATAATCCCAGCCGGTCCCGGACCATACTCAAGCTGACAGCCGACACACAATACCGTTTCATCGACTGGGGGCGCAGCTTCTCCGACTCTGATGAACCGGAAATGCCGTTTTTCATCGAGGTGGAAAACGGGGCTGTGACATTGATCGAGGAAAAACCGATCGCCTGATGCATATCGGTTCCTTCCGCAGCGAACCAGTCATAAGAAAGGCTCCGGAGCCAATGCCGGCTTTCATACGGACGGCGGACAACGATAACCTGCACGCTCCGCGCACAGGTCACCGTCATCAATAAAAGCCTTTCCCGGCGCCGCCCTATGAGGCGGCACCTGGAAAAGGCTTTTTACACTGCTGTTTACCTGTTTACAACTCGCTTAACTTCCCGGAGCGGGATTGAATTTTCAGGCACGCTGCGAACTCTTTTTATCCCTTATTTATAAAATAATCTGTTTACAGCGCTGAATATACCGCGGATCGATGCCCGCGTAATATTGGAGCTGATTCCGACTCCGTATGTCGCTTCTCCGGTTTCCACATTCATCAGGTGAATATAGGAAGCCGCCTGCGCACCCGAACCGGAGCGGAGTGCATGCTCGTCGTAATCCAGAACACGGATCTGTATGCCGAGTGCATCTTCGAGTCCTCTTTGAATGGCATCAATCGGGCCGTTTCCTACGCCGTCAACCTCCCGCTCTTCGCCGTGATCCGTGAAGATAAGATGGGCAACCGTGGCAAATCCGCCTCCCTCGTACTCCCGGTCCGTAATCTGGCATTTTTTGAAATGCATTGGTTCCTTGCGATCCAGATAATTGATGCGGAACTCGTCCATAATCTGTTCCGGCGCAACCTCGCCCTGTTTCTCCGCAATCCTCTGGATAATATCTGCAAATTCCTTGTGCATTCCCTTTGGAAGACGGAATCCGTAGAAGCTGTCCATGACAAAGGCAACCCCGCCCTTGCCGGACTGGCTGTTGATGCGCACTACCGGCTCGTATTCCCGGCCGATATCGCTCGGATCGATCGGAAGGTAAGGCACTTCCCATATGCCGTCTGTCCTCTTTGCAAGAGCCTGCATTCCTTTGTTAATGGCATCCTGATGGGAACCGGAGAATGCGGTAAATACCAGCTTTCCTGCATAAGGATGTCTCGGATCCACCGGCATTTTGGTACAGCGCTCGCAGATCTCCGTAATCTCCTTGATATTCTCAATTTCCAATCCGGGATTTATCCCCTGTGAGAACATATTGTATGCAATATTCAAAATATCGACGTTACCGGTACGCTCTCCGTTGCCGAGCAGCGTTCCCTCGATACGTTCCGCCCCGGCCATAAGCGCCAGCTCTGCCGCTGCAATGCCGGTTCCCCTGTCATTGTGGGGGTGTACGCTCAAGATAATGCTGTCGCGGTTTTTGAAGTGCTTATTCATCCACTCAATCTGATCGGCATAGACATTCGGTGTTGTCATCTCAACCGTAGCCGGAAGATTGATAATCATCTTTTTCTCCGGAGTCGGTCCCCATTCATCCTGTACTGCGGTACAGATATCAAGGGCAAAGTCTAATTCCGTTCCGGTAAAACTTTCCGGTGAATATTCCAGAATCACTTCTCCTTCATGGTTGTCCAGATATTTCTTAACCAGTTTGGTTCCTTCAACGGCAATTTCTTTAATTTCGTCACGCTCTTTGTGGAATACGACATCCCTTTGAAGTGTCGATGTGGAATTGTAAATATGTACAATTGCTTTCTTGATTCCCTGAATGGATTCGAAGGTACGGCGTATCAGATGCTCACGGCACTGAGTGAGAACCTGCACTACCACGTCGTCCGGAATCAGTTTTCGCTCAACTAATTGTCTTAAAAAATCAAATTCAATCTGGGAGGCAGCCGGAAATCCTATCTCAATCTCCTTAAATCCCATTCTGACAAGAAGATTAAACATCTCAATCTTCTCCTCCACCACCATCGGCTCAATCAGAGCCTGGTTGCCGTCGCGCAAATCCACGCTGCACCATACGGGAGCTTTCTTAATCTCTTTATTCGGCCATTCCCTCCGGGGGAAATCAACTACCGGTACACGCTTATACTTTTTATAATTCATCATCTTTCTTCTCCTACAATACTTACAAAGTGATTTTTATCTAATCCAGCCACCGCTCACTCCGGCGTTGGAATCGGTAAATCACACCACAAAATGCAGCCTGCAAACAATTATTAAAAATTATATCATTTTGCCTTCCGGATATCAAGTATAAACCGCTGCCAGTAACCAGCAGCAATACTCAGGCCGGCGGTTTCTGTTCCTGCAGCGCCTGATGAATTCTGATATGATCACCGATCATAAGACACCTGGAATCGCTTCCGTGACCAATCTGAAATGTTTTTGCCACGGGAAGTTCCGGGCGGATCATCCGAAGCAGTTGTTCTTCCACCGTAGGATGCAGTCCTCTGCTTTCCATTCTAGAAAACGTTCCGAGCAAAATCCCGGATATCTGACAAAATACCCCGCTCTGGCTCAACTGGTTTAAATACGCCACAATCTGCGGAACTTCTCCGCCATTACATTCAAGGAACAGAAGTTTCCCGGTAAAATCGGGCCAGTACTGTGTTCCTGCCAGTTTCAGCAGGCAGCGGATGTTTCCGCCCAGCACTGTTCCCTCCATCCTGGTTCCCCTAAGAAAATGAAAAGAGAAGTTGTTCATCATACTTCCGCCCTCCATCAATGTTTCCCTGAATTGGGAGAACTACTCCTGCCAGCAGGGGCCCGTCAGGTTGCGCAGCTGGTACAGCCCCGACTTTTTTCCCGTCTTCGTATAAATAGCGTTAATCACCGTCGTCAAATCACTGTATCCGAAAAATATCTTATCGGAGGCGCTGATCATTTCGAAATCCAAATCAGTCAGTACCTCATTAGCCATATCTCCGCCCGAAACGTCAAAAACGGCTTTTACGGTCTCATCCCGGTAAAAATCCATCAGCGCATGCGCTCTCTGTGTCCCGGTTCCGCTGAATGCGGTAACGCCTCTGTACAGGAAAGGACTTTCCACCGCCTCCAGCCCAATCAGGGCCAGCCTTTCCTTCAGCAGCTCCAGAGAGCCTTTGTCTGCCTCCAAAAGTCCGTTTGAACAGCAGGACAGTCCCACTCTGTCTCCCCGGCGGAGAATTCCGCCCCCCATATACAAGTTTTCGCCTGGTTCCATTATTTTTATCCTCCGATTACCATTCTCCAACATTCCCTTTCCGATCGCCCTGCTCCATATTGCTTTTCGCAGCCCCGCTGAAAAACGCGGTTCTGCGGACAGTATCTGTCAAACCACTTTATGAGACATCCATCTCCCGCTCAAAAATCTCCAGGTAAAAATGACGGCGCGGATGGTCCAGTCCGTAAACATGCCAATCCATACGGCCATCGGGCCAAAGCCAAACTGCCTGCACAGGAAAATACAGAGGCTTACCCGGAATGCCCACATTGTGACACAGGAGGTACACATGGAGAACTTCACATCCCCCGCCGCCCTTAGTCCGTAAGCCGGTATAAATGCCAGCGCCCATACAAGGGGCTTGACAAACGTTATCCACCCTACCATATAAAAGCACATATCTGCGCTCTCTTTCTCCATTCCTGCCAGTATCGTGATCGGCTTTGTCAGGGCAAAAACAGCCAGACAGCTTATAATAATTACAATCTCGGCCAGTCCGCTCAGTTTTTTAATATAATAAACCGCCTCCTCCTTCCGGCCTGCTCCCATGCACTGCCCGACGACCGTCATCAGGCCGATGCCGATACCGATAGCCGCGATGCCGTTCAGATTCTCCATAATATTTGTCATAGCCTGCGCTGCAATCGCAATCGTTCCCATTGTGGATACCGTAGACTGGATCGCCAGCTTTCCAAACTGGAACATGGCATTTTCAATTCCATTCGGTATCCCGACAGCCAGAATCATCCTGATTTTATATAAATCCGGCCTGATTTTGAAATAATCCCGGATGACAAGAGTCTGGTCTTTTTTTCTCAAAAAAGCAAATACGATGACAGCGGAAAAAATTCGAGAACCCAGTGTAGCCAAAGCTGCACCGGTGACACCCATTTTAAATCCCCATATTAAAACGGCATTGCCGCAAATGTTAAGCCCGTTGGAAACCACGGCAATTGTCATGGGCAGCTTTGTATTCCCCTGTGCCCGGTAAACCGAAGAGCCCGCATCATAGAGCGCAATAAACGGAAATGATAATGTTGTAAAGAAGAAATAGATCTGGGCCGCATCCATAACGGCCGGCTCCACCTGACCGAAAATCAGCTTCAAAAGAGGCATCCTGAATGCCAGACAAGCCGCGGTAACCGCTGCTGAAATGACCGTAACGACAAAAACCAGCTGATTTGCGGATCGGCCTGCATTTTTATGGTCTCCCTGGCCAATATACTGTGAGCAGATGATGGCTCCCCCGGCCGCCAGCGCATAGAATGCCTGGATAACCAGAATATTGATTGAATCCACCAGTGAAACTGCCGAAATGGCGGCAGGCCCCACATTACTTACCATGATACTGTCCGCTGTTCCCATAAGTGAGTTCAGGATCTGTTCCACTACCAGCGGTATCAGCAGCTTCCTCAGATCCCTGTTGCTGAACATGTGCTTTTTTTCCATCTTAACCTCTGTTCCCCTGCATATGTCTTTTCCTATATCATCATATGCTTTATCTCTTCATCATCCCGGTAATGTCTGTCCCTCTTGCTGCAATTGGAAGAATTATATCACCGGAAAAAGGATTTCTCAATAGCATGCATAAATTTTACAGTCAAACTTTCGAATATTGGTAATAAAAACGAAAACGGGCAAAAAGATATCATTTTTTTTGACATCTTTTTGCCCTAAGCAGTCTTCAAACCGCTGTTATTTAAGTCCGTTTGCGGCATTCACGTTGATGTTTATGCTAATTCTTTTTCCTTGCCGGCAATACCGTCCGCAGCCTTATCATTCCCAACCAGCTTCTGGATTCCCTGGATGGCAACAATCACGCCGAGAATCAGCAGGAGGACTGCAAACACAAGCTGAAGCGTATTGCCAAAGCTCAGGCCTGTTGTAAAGAAGGCGCTGCCGAGTTTGAATATCGTCATTCCAAGTGCGGTAAATGTCACTGCCATCATAAATACCATAGGAATCCAGAGCATCGCTCCCTGACGGTTTGTCTTCTTTAAGAATACGGCGCAGGCCACCAGAGCTAATACGGATAAGAGCTGGTTTGCCGAACCGAACAGCGGCC
>OBUZ01000810.1_pt1 | contig 13234 bp, 9 predicted proteins | sample 1494961 | NCBI WGS metagenome assembly OBUZ01 (sample SAMEA2579939, study PRJEB22360) | human gut metagenome | biome: human gut; feature: human-associated habitat; material: faeces | place: Denmark | collected 2008/2010
CAAATGAAAATCATTTGCACCGCCAGGATCTTTTTTTTAGTATCCGGATATCGAGGTGCTGGCTGAATCTGGAGGAGATCGTCAGGCAGGAGATTGGCTCTGCCTGAATATTAGTAAACTTCGGAAAACACGAAAAGATTTATCCTTCCAATGCCTCACAAAGCGCAATAAGCGCCAGAGACTGCCCGTATGCCATTGGCATAACAGCAATATTCTTATAGTGTTCGGAATCCATACCGATGCCGGTTCCGGCGGATACGTTTAAAACGGTTCCGTCTTTACTGACATTGCGGCAGATGGCTTCAATCGCCTGATCAGCCACTTTACGGTAGGATGAGTCAAGGACTCCCGCGCGGAGTCCTTTTAAGATTCCTGCGGTAATGGCAGCGGAGCCGGATACCTCTTCGTAGCTGGTCTCGTCCGTTAAGACGGTGTGCCATAGCCCGGAAGGGGCCTGGAGGTTTCTAAGGGCTTCGGCCTGGGCCCTGAAAGTATCTGTCAAATATGCATTAACTCCCGGGGCAATTCCTGATTTGCAGGCATCTAAATAGTCCATAACTCCATAGGTAAACCAGGAGTTGCCGCGGCACCAGAAGATCCCGCCGAAGTTGTCGTTGCGTTCAAAACTGAAGCCGTGATGGAACAGTCCAGTCTGCTTGTCATAAAGGTATTTGATGTGAAGTAAAAACTGGTGAACTGCTTCGTCCTTCCAGGAGGCATTGTCATAGCGCTGGCCAGCCATATTTAAGAAGAGAACGGACATTACCAGGGTATCGACCCATATCTGTCCATGATTTAAGTTGACGCCGTTCCTGTCTCCGATGGCGCTTGTGACGTGCTGGAAGCCGCCTTCCTTTGTCTTTGGCAGCTCGTGGATTAGCCAGTCTGCACGTTCCAGGCACATGGCTTTATAGTTATCCGCCTCAGGAAGCTGGTCCCAGAGGTTGACAAGGGCAAGAAATGGGGCCGTTGTGTTGATATTCTTTGATGGGAGGCCCGATTGAATATTGTGTTCATACCAGTTGGAGAAAAAGTCATTGTACCTTCCGTCACCGTAGTGAGTCTGAAGCTTGTAAAGACCATAGAGACCGATTCCCTGGGGCCAGTCCCATTCTTCAATTCCAAAATCGCGCTGGATGATGCCCTTTCGGCAGGAATCCTTATCTGCAGTCTTATCCTGCTCGTAGTCGGAGCCGCCGAGATTCATGAGCTTTTTTACCACAAGGTGAATTTTATCCAGAAGCTGTTCGTTTTTCATCGTGTTTCCTCGCTTTCATAAATATTACTGTTGTTTTAAGTTTTCTATGTAATCAGTTGGTGTAAAGCCGGTATGGCGTTTAAAAACCTGACTGAAATACTGCGGATTGGCGCCGAAGCCTACGGAACGGGCAATATTTTTGATATTATCACTGTGGTAGTAGACCATGAGCCGGATGGCTTCCTCCATACGCTTTTTATTTAAATAGTCGGAAAAACGCATGCCTTCTTCCTTTACAAACTGTTTGCTTAAGTATCCCACACTGACGAATAAATAGTTTTCTGCCAGCCATTTTAAAGAAAGATTTTCAGAATCTAAATGTTGTTCCACGTAGGTTTTTAAAAGGGCAATGTTGGCGCTGGTTTTAGAGACACCGGAATTTGTGTTCTTTTGTATTAAAACAACCTCCATTAAGCACCGGATCTCGGAAATGTTGGGACAGGAATAGAGGCGTCGGAAGAAATCACAGGCGATGTCAAGGGACTGTTCCTCATCCGGATTCAGCTTTAAAAAGAGGCTTAGAGCTAAATTTCTGGCTGTGTCCAGAGGTATACCCGGAGAAAAAACCGTGTCGAGAAGATGGCAGACCTCGGTCTCTCCCCTGGCACTTAATAAAGATTCTTCCAATTGGCTAATGTGCCATGGAGAGGCAATATTATTTCTGATTTCATGGATTTTTGTGGAACGATCTGCCAGAAGGATGCGCTCATATCTCGCAATCTTTATCAGACATGTGTGAAACAGCGCTTCCGATGTGGCTTCATGAAGGAAGCTGATATCAAAGGATACGGACTGACCAGTGTACGATAAAGTGGTCAGGGCCTGCCGAATTTCCTCCTGGCAGGCGAGTGTGTTTGCAGGGAGGATCAGTATGGCACTGTTCCTTACATAGATAGCAGGAAATTCCAGAGGAGAACCGGCTGCCTGGCAGATTTTCCCGGCATCTTTCAGGAAGGTCTTTAAATAAGACTCTTCTACGAAGGAACAGATGCAGGCGGATAACCCAGAATCCCGGATAGATAAAAGCGACTGATATTTGCCATAAATTGAGGAGAACTCTTCCGGCCGTTCCAGGGCTTCCATAATAAAACTCTGCTCCAGAGGAGCCTGCAAATCGCGAAGCAGATGCTCCTGTTCTTCCTGCCTTCGTGCCTCCTTAAGGGTCAGCTCGTGGCGGATCGATACGAGAGAATCAATTAGCTCCTGTTTGTCCGTTGGCTTCAGTAAGTAATAGCGGACGCCATATTTCATGGCCTGTTTGGCATACTCGAATTCACTGTAGCCGGACAGCAGTATGAAGGTGATCTTAGAATCCGACTTCATAGAGCGCTCGATTAAGTCCAGACCGTTTAAGATGGGCATACGGATGTCCGTAATTACCACATCAGGGTATTCATCACAGATGACATCATAGGCCTCCATGCCGTTTTTGGTGGTTGCTATCAACTCATAACCAATAGAAGTGTAGTCGATCATTTCGGATAATGCTTCACGGATAATCTGTTCGTCATCTACAATCATTAATCTAAGCATGTAATTCCTCTCTCTCTTTTGGGATGGACAGCATAACGACAGCCATACCGTCTTTATTATAAAATGTCAGACCATAATGATCACCGTATATGAGCTTTAAGCGGGAATCAATATTAACCAGCCCGACTCCGGAGCCCTGGGGGGTAATCTGGCGGTGCTCTATTTTCCAGAGTAAGTCCTCCTCAAATTGAGAACCGGTGTTGGCTACCTTGATTCGGTAACTGCCTTCACGTTCCCGGACGGTTACACGGATGGTACATATTTCGTCGGTGTATTCCATTGCATGCTTTAATGCATTTTCTACCAGAGGCTGGATGCACAGTTTTGGTACGAAGATATGAGAGATGTCTTCCGGTACGACGAGTTCGAAGACGAGGCGGTCTTTAAAACGGATTTTCTGAATCTGTATGTAGTTATCCAGGACGGCTAGTTCATCGGCAAGAGGGATTAAATCACCTTCGCCGGTGATGGAGGCCCGGAACAGGTTGCCTAAGGAACGTACCATGGTGGAAATATCATCAGCTCCGTATTTCTGCGCCATCCAGTTGATGGTGTCCAGAGTGTTATAAAGAAAGTGAGGGTTGATTTGCTGCTGGAGCATCTTAATGGTGGCATCCCGTAAAAGCAGTTGTTTGTCATAATTCTCATCTCGCAGAACTTTAACGCTCTTTGTCATCTCGTCGAAGTTTACGTGAAGCTGACCAATTTCGTCCCTGCGGTTTACGTAATTATATTCCCGCTGATCTTCCGGAACTGGCTCGCCGTTTCCAAAGCAGCGGATTTTTTCCACAAGGAAATCCAGGTGCTTTAAGACATGGCGGAACACGGCCTGTACCAGCAGCATGGCGATAATTCCGAAGCAGGCGGAAAATATGAGTACCCGGAGGCGGGCGGCCTGTATATCGTGAAAGATGGGATCGTAATCACGGAAATAAAGGTAGTCCCAGCCCGTATATGCAATACTTCCGGCGATGATGAATTCCTTATTACGGTCAAGTGCCTCTACGGAATAGGAGGTGCCATGCAGAGTCATTGCAGAGAGTAAGCCGTCGTAGCGGTCGTCATGATAAGGCGTCTCCGGATAAAAACGTTTTCCATCTGCCATCATGACCAAACGGGAGGTTTCCGGAGAATATCCGGCATTGGCTAAGGAGTCGCGGATCAGGCGTTCCATGTCAACAATGATATAGAGGGAAGCCAGTTTTCGTAAATCCAGGTACTTGAGCTGCCTGATCTCCCGAGAGGCGGCAACATCTCCACCGGCAGTTATGGCCAGTTCCCAGACAAGACGCCCTTCCGCATCAGTGACATCTCTGTCCATGGAAACGATGTCAAATTTTCCTATATCAGAAGAGCTTCCCATGCAGATCTTGGTACCGTCTTCCAGCACAATATTGATGGATTTCATATAATTGTCATAAAACGTATAGGGATAAAGCCCCTGATAAATATCTCTTCTGGCCAGAGCCCCACGGTTGCTTCCCGGGTTGTCTTTTAAAAAACAGAGGTTATTCTGGATGACAGGATCGCTGATTAAGCTGTTGGAAATCGTCTCGATTGCCTGAAGCTCGGAAGCCATGGAAGAAGATACATGGTTTAGCGCCTGGGCATTGGCCTGGTATAACTCCTTCTCATAGCGGCCGGTCAGAATATGGATGCTGAGAAAGAAGACGAAGTAGGTGCAGATCAGTGTGACTGAGATAATCAGCAGTATTTTTTTATATAAAGTAAGATTATTAAAACGAATTTTTAATACTTTCATGGAAAGAAGACCTCCCTGATTTCTTTTGTATTATATAGTATAAATTTGGTTTACAAAAGTAGCTGTGGACAAAATATCGTTTTTTTAACCATGAAAAGCCGTTTTTTAACTTTACCGTTATGCATATTTCACATAAAATAAGAGCATCAAAAAACAATTCAATAAAATAACGATCGGGAGGTTATTCAATGAAGAAGAGATTAGCAGCCGCCGCCATGGCAGCCGTTATGGCAGGAGGAACAATAAACCCCAGACCGGACCAGCCGTTATGGCAGCAGCATCATTAACCGCATGCGGCGGTGGAAAGACCGAGACACAGGCACCGACAAAGGATGCAGGGACCGAGGCAGCCGGGGATACACAAGCGGCGGGAGATACGCAGGCAGCCGCTTCAGGTGAGAAGGTTACTCTGAACCTTTGCTGGTGGGGAAATCAGACCAGAAACGATGTTACAAAAAAAGCAGTTGACTTATATATGAGTCAGAACCCTGATGTGGAGATTAAAGTAGAGTTTACGGACTGGTCCGGTTACTGGGATAAGCTTTCGGCTATGGCGGCTGGCGGCAATCTGCCGGATATTATTCAGCAGGACTATTCCTATATCAATCAGTACCAGAAGAGCGGTCAGTTGGCTGATTTAACACCGTTTATTGAGGAGGGAACCATTGATACCTCTAAAATTCCAGACAGCATCATAGAGAGCGGTACCATTGATGGAAAGTGCTATGCTTTGAGCCTGGGAAGCAATGCGCCGATGATGGTTTACGACAAGGCCATCTTAGAGGAAGCCGGTGTTACTCTTCCTGAACAGGCGACTGTCGATGAACTGTACGATATTTCAAAAATCATCTATGAAAAAACAGGGGCTAAGACATATTACGATGGCGGAATCAATATGATGCAGATCGTAGCAAGGGCAAATGGATCCCATTTATTTGATGAGCTGAATGCCGGCGATACCGCTTCCTCCAAGATTCATTTTGGTAACGTTGAGAAATTTGCCACGGCAGAATTCTCCATTTCTCCGGATTTACTGGCAGAGAAGAATCCGGATGTCGTAGAGACAAAACCAATTATTGATGAAACAACATGGAATGACTTTTCCTTCTCAAACCAGTTCATCAGTATTTCCAATACAGCCGGAAGAGATTTAGGCATCACCATGTATCCGACTATGACAGGCGCTTCCGAGCAGCCGATGTACTTAAAGCCCAGTCAGTTCTTTTCCATTGCTGAAACATCTCAGCATAAGAAGGAAGCGGCAGAATTCATCAACTGGTTTACCAATAGTGTTGAATGTAATGAGATTCTCATGGCTGAAAGAGGAATTCCGATCAATACCGAAGTGGCAGATGCGATTAAGCCAAAGGTAGACGAGGCATCCCAGGTGGTATTTGAGTATATTGCAAAGGTATCAGAGCTGGCAACACCAATCGACGCTCCGGATCCGGCAGGCAAGGGTGAGGTAGAGGCCCTTGGCAAGACAACCGTGGAAGATCTTCGTTACGGTGATGTAACGGGAGATCAGGCAGCGGAATCTTTTGTAGCAGAATCCAGGAAGATTCTGGAAGAAGCAGCGAAATAAGAGTTAAGAAGGTCTGGAGGGGACAAGATGAAGAAAGAACAAAATTCCCCGAAGAGAAAGAAAACATTGATGCAGATCATGAATACTCCGAAGGTTGCAGGATATGTATTTATCCTGCCCTTCATCGTGGGATTCATCGTTTTTATGGCTCTGCCGATGCTCTTGTCTTTCGGGTTCTCATTTACCAGATATAATATTCTGGAAGCGCCGGTTTTTATTGGACTGGAAAATTACAAGACTATGTTTACGTCTGACCCGAAGTTCTGGAAGGTATTTGGCGTGACCATGTATTACGTGCTCTTTTCCGTTCCGCTCCGGCTTCTTATGGCTCTTATCGTGGCTATGCTGCTGGTAAAGAGCACAAAGCTGTCCGGGTTTTACCGGGCAGTCTATTATCTGCCTTCTATCATTGGATCCAGTGTGGCTGTTGCCATTCTCTGGAAGCGCATGTTTGCCAGCGACGGTGTCATCAATGCTCTTCTGCAGACGATCGGTATCAACAGTGAGATCGCATGGCTGGGACGCACCGATACTGCGATTTGGACCCTGATTATTTTAGCTGTATGGCAGTTTGGTTCTTCCATGCTGATCTTCTTATCCGGTCTAAAACAGATTCCGGTCAGTCTCTATGAGGCGGCTACCGTAGATGGAGCCAATGGCATTCAGAGGTTCTTTAAGATTACACTTCCAATGCTGACACCCACCATCTTTTTCAACCTGATTAACCAGCTGATTAACGGCTTTATGGCATTTACCCAGAGCTATATCATCACGCAGGGAAAGCCAAGAGACAGCACACTGTTCTATACGGTGTATATGTATTTTAACTCCTTTACCTATAATAAGTTGGGATACGGATGTGCCATGGCATGGTTCATGATTTTCGTAGTGGGCATGCTGACGCTGATCCTCTTTAAGACTCAGAACAAGTGGGTATATTACGAATCGGAAGGGTGATGAGGTATGAAAGCAGGATATAAAGAAAAACGAACGGCCATTACAGTGATCTATCATGTATTCACCTTTTTCTTCGCATGCGTCATGATATATCCTCTTGTATGGATGGTAATGAGTTCCTTTAAGGATACTAACGAGATTTTCAGGACTGCAGCCAGTCTGTTTCCGAAAAAATTTTCTTTTGAAAATTATAAGGTGGGCTGGCAGGGCTTCGCAGGCTACAGTTTCGGCCTCTTTTTTAAAAACTCCTTTATCATTGCAGGAGTATCGACCATCGGAGCGGTGATTTCATCCGCAGTAGTCGCTTACGGATTTGCCAGGATTGATTTTAAGTTTAAAGGCTTCTGGTTCGGCTGTATGCTGCTGGCTATGATGCTTCCGTTCCAGGTTATTATGATACCACAGTACATTATTTTTAATAAAATGGGCTGGGTTGGCTCTTATCTGCCGCTCATTGTTCCTCAGTTTTTCGGACAGGGCTTCTTTATCTTCTTAAATGTCCAGTTTATCAAGGGAATACCGGTTGATCTTGATGAAGCGGCGAGAATGGATGGCTGCTCGATCTATTCCATTTTTACCAGGATTATTCTTCCGTTGGTAAAGCCGTCTCTGGTTACCAGCGCGATTTTTTCCTTTATGTGGAGATGGGATGATTTCCTTTCTGCTTTACTTTATTTAAGCGATCCGTTAAAGTATCCGGTCAGCTATGCATTAAAAATGTTCTCAGACCCGACGGCCGGTTCTGACTGGGGCGCTATGTTCGCTATGGCGACATTATCTCTGATTCCAATTTTCCTTATTTTTCTGACCATGCAGAAATATTTGGTAGAAGGAATTGCCTCTACAGGGATTAAGGGATAAGGGCAGAGTGTATGCTTACCAGGTGGGGGAACCGTTTCTGCGGTTTCTCCGCCTTTTTATGTATTTTGCTGGATTTTATGAATTTTGCCGATTTTACTTTTTTAATTGATTTTGTGTATTGCGATACAGGAAGCGAAGGAGACATATGGATTCTATCAGAAACAGAATAAAGGGAATACTGGATGCGGTCGGTGAACAGATGCTTGCCGCGCGGGAAACGGTTGAGCCGGTGAAGATATGCGCCGGTGATTACGCCTTTTCGGAAAAATTTGATCCGGCGGACCACGTATGGAGGGACTTTGGACGGGACGAGACATGGGGCGGAAAGGATCTGCACTACTGGTTTTTGGCGGCTGTGACCGTAACTGCGGCCATGGACGGGCGGCAGATCCGGGTGATTTTGAATACGGGGGCCACGGATATTTGGAACACGGATAATCCGCAGGTAATGGCCTATGTGGACGGGCGGCTGGCCGGAACCATGGACTTGAACCATCAGGAGCTGATTCTCAGCGATCATGGCAGGGTGGGGGATACGTATGCGGTTGGTTTTTATGCGTATTCGGGTACGCCGTCCTACACCAATTTCTTTCACTTGGATGCAGCCGCCTGGTGCGAGGAGGCCGCAAGGCTCTATTACGATATGAAGACCGTATGGGAGGCGGCGGATTTGCTGCCTGAGGACCATATAGAGCGGATTGATGCCATGAAGGCGCTGAACGGCTGCGCCAATCTCCTGGATTTACGAAGCCCGGGTTCGGAGGAGTGCATCCGGTCGTTCACAGCGGCGGCGGATTACCTTGAGGAGCAATATTACGGGAACCGCAGGAGAAATCCCGTGACGGTTCACAGCGTGGGCCACACCCATATCGATGTGGCCTGGAAATGGCCGCTGCGCCAGACGAGACAGAAGGCGGTCAGGAGCTTTAATACGGTTTTGAATTTAATGGACCGGTATCCGAAATACAAATTTATGATGAGCCAGCCTCAATTGTACCAGTTTGTGAAGGAGGAGGCGCCCGGCGTGTTTGAACGGGTGAAGGAGCGGATACGGGAGGGCCGGTGGGAAGCGGAAGGCGCCATGTGGCTCGAGCCGGACTGCAACTTGTCATCCGGAGAATCCTTAATCCGCCATATCCTCTACGGCCGTAAGTTCTTTGAGGAGGAGTTAGGCGCGCCGGCAAATGAGGTCCTGTGGCTTCCCGATGTGTTCGGGTACAGTGCGGCGCTTCCGCAGATTATGAAGAAATCAGGCCTTTCGTACTTTATGACGACGAAGCTGGGCTGGAACGAGTACAATCAGTTTCCACACGATACCTTCCTGTGGAGGGGAATCGACGGAAGCGAAGTGCTGACGTATCTGATCTCCACGAGGGATTATTGGACGGAAGGGGAAAGAAGAAAGAAATCTCCTTTCTCGACGACTTATAACGGCAGGCAAAACGCCAGCCAGATTATGGGAACGTGGCAGCGCTACCAGGATAAGGACGTAAGTCGTGATGTGCTGACCTGTTACGGCTACGGTGACGGAGGAGGAGGCCCTACGGAGGAGATGCTGGAGGAGAGCAGGAGGCTGGAGGGGAGTGTGGCGGAATGCCCGGCCGTACGCCAGACCCATGTGAAGGAGTTCTTTCATCTTCTGGAGGAGCGGCTGGACAGAGACCGTCTGTCGGTCTGGTCGGGAGAACTGTATTTGGAATACCACCGCGGCACGTATACCTCCATGGCAAAGAATAAGAAATACAACCGCCTCTGTGAGTTCTTAAACGGAGAGACAGAAAAGTGGTCTGTCCTGGCCGGACTTCTGGACGCTTCGTACCGCTATCCGGGAAAGGAACTGGAGAAGAACTGGAAACTGCTCTTGCTGAACCAGTTCCATGATATTCTTCCGGGTTCTTCGGTGAAGGAGGTCTATGAGGATTCGGACCGCCAGTACCGTGAGCTGATCGAGTCGGATACCGCCCTTATGGACGAGGCAAGGAAGACGATACTGGCATGCCTCGGGGCTGAACGGGCAGAGAACGCCGGAGGTGCGAAGGAAAATAAGACTTTTGGGAACTGCGGCCCTGCAAAGCGTCTGGCTGTGTTTAATCCGCTCAGCTTCTCCAGAACCGGGATTGTGGAGATTGGGGAATGCGGGGAGAGTGACTGTATAAGAGGACTGGTTTTCCAGAGAGCGGCGGATGGAACCATGCTTTATCTCGCAGAGGCGGCGCCATTGGGCGTCTCCATCCTGGGAGGGGATACAATCGGGGAGGTGATCGGAGATACGAACGGGAAAGAAGCATCAGAAAGCGTTAAAGAAGCATCAGAAAGCGCTGCGGATGTAAGGCTGGATGGGCTTTCCTGTGCGGTTTCTAATGTATTCAAGTCTATCACGACCAGCGGTGACGGACAGCTTAAGGGGCTTACAACACCATTTTATGAGACAGAGTTCGATGAAAATGGGGAGATCAGCCGCCTCGTGGATTTGCGGGAGAAGAGAAGCCTTATAAAAGAAGGGGAGACGGGGAACCGTCTTGTAGTGTATGAGGACAGGCCCATGGAATTCGATGCCTGGAATATCGACGACTATTACAGGGAGAAATCCTGGCCCCTTACCGGCCTGGTATCAATCGAAGTACTGGAAAATGGTCCTGTGCGCGGCTCTGTCCTGGTCAAACGGAGATTTATGGATTCCGTTCTGGAACAGATGATCTGCTTTTATTTCCATACGGCCAGAATTGATTTTAAGACGAAGGTATCCTGGAGGCAGCACCAGCTGCTGCTGCGGACTGCATTTCCTCTGGATATTCTCTGTAATGAGGCGGATTATGAGATCCAGTTTGGAAGTGTGAGGCGGCCCACCCATGAGAATACGTCCTGGGACAGGGCCAGGTTCGAGGTCTGCGCCCACAAATGGGCCGATATGGCGGAGCCGGGATACGGAGCCGCCCTCTTAAACGACTGCAAGTACGGATACGGGATTCACGATTCTGTCATGAGCCTGACGCTGATTAAATCAGGGATTTTCCCGAATCCTGAGGCGGATCAGGGGCTTCATGAGTTCACATACTCCCTCTTCCCACACAGGGGAGATTTCCGGGAAGGCGGAGTGGTGCGGGAGGCGTACCGCTTAAACTGCCCTCTGACTGGCATAGCGGTACGGAAAGAGGGGACGGAGAACGTATCCATTCTGGAGATCGACGAGGAGAATGTTCTGGCAGACACTGTGAAAATGGCGGAGGACAATTCCGGTGTGATTATAAGGCTCTACGAGGCCTGGGGAAAGAGGACGAATGTCCATATGCGCGTCAGAAAGGAAGCGGGAACCGTGGTGCGGGAGTGCAGCTGTATGGAATATGAGGAACATGAGTTGGAAGAAGCGGCTGCCGCAGAAGGAGCTTCTGGCAGTGTGAGCGCGGAAGCCGGAAAAGACGGGCTCTGTCTGGAATTCCAGATGAAGCCGTATGAAATCAAGACTTTAAAATTCAGTAAGTAAAATGAGGGAGGAACCGTTCATGTATAATATTATGGATTATGGAGCAATGGGAGACGGAGCGGAGGCGTAGTTTTATTTCCGGGAGGAAGAGTTTACAGATCCGGCAGTGTCGTGTTAAAATCAAATGTAGAGATTCACTTGGAGCCGGGGGCTGTGTGGAAGGCATGGGACACGATAGAGGAGTATTATCCGCTTAGAAATAACGGACGCATCACAGCCCACGAATCGGGTCTTCCCTCATTTTTAAACAGCGAGTATGCGGGAAGACCGTTTAATGCGTTTATTTACGCTCTGGAGGAAGAGAATATTACCATTTCCGGTCAGGGGACAATCGACGGAAATGAGAGTATTTTCTATGTCGACAATTCGGGATACCACATCGAGGGGACGTATTCTCCCCGCGTGCCGCTGCTTCTTCTGGAAGCGGTAAACCATCTGACGATACGGGGTGTCAGACTGGTCAACTGTGCGTTCTGGACGGTCCATCTGGTGGGCTGCAACGATGTGCTCATCGACGGAATCCGGCTAACCGAGGAATTTCTATCCAGATCAGGGACTGCGGCAATGTGGAAAATGTTATCTTCTCCAATATCCGCATCGAGACGCGGCGTTTCTCTCACGAATGGTGGGGGAGAGCAGAAGCGATCTGCTTAACAGCCCTTGACCGCAAGCCGGGAGTGAAAGCCGGAAAGATCAGAAACATCCTGTTCCGGGATATCACCTGCGAGGGGGAAAACGGGATATTCCTTCTGGGCAGCAGTGATAATTACATAGAAGACGTGACCTTCGATCACATAAGGCTGGTACTCGACCGGAAATCAAAGTGGGAGATCGAGGGATACGATAAGCGTCCCTGCCAGGGAGATGGAGAGATCAGGACGATGATTTCCGGCATTTATGTGGATAAGGCGAGGGATATCACATTTCAGGATGTGAAGATCAGGAAGAAGGAAGGAATTCTTCCGTATTACCGGGAAGACATCAGTTTTAATAATATTTATTGCTGAATTTGATTGCGGCCAATTTGAGAAACGGGATGCAGTATCTGAAGTCCGATCATATCCGGGGATCGGAGGAGGAGACGATAGTGCTGTAACAGGTTGAGGTGAATGAGCAGCTGGAGCTTAATTTGTTTTGAGACAGATAAGGACGCTGCGGGAAACCTGCGGCAGGTATATGGATGAGAGAATAAAGATTATGACATATAATAGATTGAAAAAATCATGATTGACAGAAGAACTGGAATTGATTTATAATAAAGGTACAAAAAAGGCAGTACACTCCAGTGAGTGGCTTCCAAAGAATAACTGTTATAAAAAATAGTCGTTAAACTTGGTAGGTTGGGCGGCTATTTTTTTGTACCTGTAATCATAACGATAAGTACCCCAAACGCAATCATCAAAGAAAGTGTCTCATATGTACTCATGTTATACCACCCCCTTTCGGAGATGGAAGTCACCCAGCAGTAGTACTGCCTGCTTCCATTATACAAGGCAATGAATAGGCTGTAAATAGAAGAATAGAAAAGAAATACTTGTTTAAAGCATGAACTTATAGTTGGCTGTAGTTATCCAAACGTATACCACAGAAACATACTTACTTAGTCTAAAAGTGTTGATATTTCCTGAAAATAGGGGTCCTGTCATAACTAATTTACAGAGATTTATCTTCACTTACAATAACGGCAAGCAGAGGATAGATGCACTTGTCAACGCTGGTAGAATCCCGTTCAACTTAACCGTTGATAAGGAAGGTTGGTTTCGCTGTTCCGTACAGGGCAGCATTATAATTATAAAT
>OBUZ01000812.1_pt1 | contig 13198 bp, 8 predicted proteins | sample 1494961 | NCBI WGS metagenome assembly OBUZ01 (sample SAMEA2579939, study PRJEB22360) | human gut metagenome | biome: human gut; feature: human-associated habitat; material: faeces | place: Denmark | collected 2008/2010
TATAACTTTTCTTGTTTATGCGGAAGATGAGCAATACGTTCCATTTGACTCATCAATAAATCATACTGTGATTCTAGTCGTTTGAATAATACATCAACCCAGTCTGTATATCCAGACACTGCTTCTGATAATTTCTCAGCTGCTTCGGATGTATCTGATGCTGCTTTGGAAAGATTATTGGATGCGGAGTTGAGATTGTTGGAAGCGGAAGAAGAAATTGCTGCATTTTTATTCGCATGACTAACTCCTATACTTCCTGTTACATACGCATTCCCTGATGCATAGGCTTTCCCTCTCCCACCATTAGAAGTCACATATCCATTTTTAAAGATTTCTTCCGTTTGCTTATGGTTAAAGACAATTGAACCTCTGGGAATATTGGCAAATTCAGCTCCTCTATCACCAACCGTCCACCATCTGTTTCCGGATACGATCAGTTCATTTCCTAATTCTCCAACCAAAGCCACTTCATCTTTCTTAATTCCCCAGTCACCTTGAGAAAATGCATGACCTGCTCTGGCTTTCAAATTTACTGTTCCATCTACATGAGCAGTTCCATTTACCTTCGGTGCAGAACCATTCGTTATGACATTATAAGTCACAGTTCTTTGCAAATTCGATGGATTATAATTATCAACCGCCGTAGAATTCAAATGATAAGTCACTGTTGCATCTTTGTTTTCCGGCGTATAATTTTGAATCGCTGTATCATTTACTCCGCACTTCACTAACATTTCTGGTGTAATAGTACCAATACTAGCTACAATACTCTCTATGGATGATGCATCAAAACTACCACTAACTTTCGCTTGAATGGTTGGCTGCATTGCCTGAATTTCAGAAGCTAGAGAATTTACTTTTGCTTGTGCCTCTGACGTATCAGCACCAACAGATGCCTGCATATCCAACTCATTTTTTGCTGTTTGAAATTCTTGTAATTTTGCCAGAACAGTTGCCATTTCACCTTCTACCTGAGATGTATCTACGTTCATAACTACAGGATTTGTCAACTGCTGTTTCTGTGCAATACAATACTGAATAATATTGTTTGCATTTTCGATGGAAGAAGCATCAACATCCGGACGTGCTTTTATTTCATTCATTTGAGCGATTGTGCTATCCAATGTTGTAATCTTACCTTCTATATCTTCAATTCCAGATACATCCATTTTTATATCCAGATTTTCATTTTCTTTTAAACTTTGCAGAGCATTTGCTGATTCATATGCTTTTACACCCAAATCCCCTACTGTCTGTATTGCTTCATCTGTCCAGTCAAACTTACCGCCAAACTCTTCCATTTCTCCAAACATTGCCTGTACCATAGATTTTGAGAGATTCAACTTTTCTTCAAAGTCTTCCATCTTAATTCCATCGGCAAGATTAAAGATTTCTTTCCCGTTGACATCTGTTTCTACATTCATCAGACCAGCATTAACAGCATTGCTACAAAATTGAGCAACATCCATTCCAACTCTCTGACCATTTTCGTCATAGTTAAAATATTCACCGATGCTATTCATATAATTTTGAACAGCCTGTTCATCTTCATGGTTAATAGATTCTGGCACAATGAAATCTACTGCTGCCTCATATCTTTTTGTTCCAACTCTTCCATAATCTTCAGAATTCGGATCCGCTACATCTGAAATCGCCTGCATTGCATCCAAAGAAGCATCAAACATATCTCCAGATTCTGTTGTATCTTGTTTATCCAGCCAGTTTTGATACGCACCTGTTGCCTCTTTGATTGCAGATGTAAGCAAATCATACTGTTGACACTCTGCTGCAATTGCAGAATTTGCAGACATTAAAGAATCCAATTCTGATTTTGTTTGAGTATAAGCATCTGTTCCCTCATTTAAAGATTTCAGCTTTTCTCTTAGCTGTTCAATTTCCCCGGCATTTTTCAAATACTCTGATTGCTTCTGTGCTTTGTTTGCATTGTTCGTTGCAACCGCTTCTTCTGCTTTTGCCTGTGTAATTTCTGCTACCCGTTCTTCATTTAAACGCATTGTACCATTTACATATTCTAATGCAGATTGATATTCTCTTAATTCTTCTGAATTAAATGTTTCCACATCAATGGATTTTCCTGTAGACTGTCCCTCCAACGCTTCCGATACTGCTGAAATCGTCTTCAACGTTGTCTGTGTGGAATTTGCTAACTCTTCAAATGATTTTGCAGATTCTTCTACATTGTCTCCGGTTTGTGTAGAAATAACTCCTAATTCCACCAGTACATCCAACAAAGGTTGTACTTCTTCCGAAGATGTCCCGGCAATCAACCCCATATCCAAAGCAGCCTGTGTCAATGCCTGGATAGCAACTTCACCTTTTTGTGAACCTTCTGTGTCTAATGCAATCTGGAAGTCCAGATCACTAAGTCCAAGACGTTTGATGTTATTTGCATAAGTTTTTGCAGAAGATTCAAAGCCTTTAAGCACTTCATCCGTTCCGTCTTTTCCCAAAACTTTCTTAAATTCATTTGCTGCAATGGATGCTTTCGCCAGATGGTCTGTCACACCTTCAAAAACTGAAGTGTACTTATTATCACTTCCAACAACGGAATCAACTGCCTTTTGCACTCCTTCAAATGATGTCTTTGCTTCTTCAATTTTAGAGGTATCCCCACTGGATAACGCTTCATTATATTTCTCTACTGCATCCGCATAATCTTCATATAATTGACCATAGGATTTCTTGGATTTATCGTAGTCTACAGAAAACAGCTTTTCATTTGCTACCATATCCATCTGCAAAAACGTCTGATAACTTTCCTGATAGTCATCTAAAATCTCTTTGTTTGCACTTAACGCTTTACCGGAATAATTTAAAACAGATTCTATCTGCTCTGTAGCAAAATCTTGTCCTTCGTATTCTGACTGCAGCGTGGATACACGATTCATAAAATCATTGATGACCTGATCTGCTTTAGACGCATCCCCATCAAATGAGATGGTAAATATGCCAGTGTTCATTCCTGTATCTTGCAATACAATTCCCTGTTTTTCGAATTCCTTTGCAATATCATAGATGTCTTTCCCCACACCTTCTATTTCATTTGTAACACCAGTATCACCAAGACTATAATGTCTCTTTTTCGTCATTGCCTTTTCTACATCATGAAATTCTTTTCTATTTTCATTCAATGTAGACTTTGCATTTTCAACTGCAATCTGTTGTAATAAACCAAGCTGTGTCTGAAGATTTCCATTCACCAAATCCACCCCTGCTGCCTGTTCTGGATATTGAGACGTAATCTGATTTTGAATTTCTAAGATTTGCTGTTTTACATTATATTCTTCTGCTTCGCTTAAATCACCAGAAGCTAATTTTGCTTTTAATTCTTTATATTTGGAGATTTGTTCATCCAGACTGGATGTAGATTCTTTCCATGCATTTGATGCATCCTTTGCAGTTTGAATGGTTTCTTCCACAGACTGCTGATATGCATTCCAGATAGAAATACCTGCTGTTAATGCAGTAGTGATTAAAACAATTGGATTTGTCATCAACGTTGCCCAAAGCCCTTTTAAAGCACCGCTAAATGTAACCGTTGTTGCTGTTGCTGCTCCTTCTGCCGTAGCCAATCCCATAGTAGATAATTTTGCAGCAGCTTGTGCTTTGCTCAGTCCAGTACTCTGTAAAATTTGCATTCTTTGAGCATTGGTTAAATTTTGTGAAGACAGCACTGCCTTTAATTGACTTTGAGATAATCCATCTACCAAGGTAGTCAACTGTTTGACACCATCTGTACCGATATTCCCTGTTTTTAACAAACTCATTGCACTGCTAAAATTTTGCATTTTCATAGCTGCTTGTGTAATAGATGTTGTCAACATTGTGAAGCCTTTGATTGCACCGCCAACTGCCAAGCCTGTCAATGCTGTCTTTAACAGATTTGTGTGATCTAAAAACTCTATTACGGATTGCGTTGCTTCCATAATTCCAGAAATAGATTCTTTGCTAATCAAATTCACAGATAAGGATTCAAATGAAGCTTGCAGACTTTTCTTCTTGGCTTCTAAAGAATTTAAGTATGCATCATTGAATTTCTGCAATGCCACTCCATTGGAATTCTGTGCTGTTTCTGTCAAAGAGAGTACTTTATTATAGTTATCAAATAAAGAAATCAACTTATTATATTGATAGGTTCCACCCATCGCAGTGGCAATCGCTTTTTGCGTGTTTCTATCAAACATTAACCACTTCTTACCAACATCATCAATGATGGTTTCTGCATCCAGAAATTGACCATTTACATCTCTCATATTGATGCCAACTGCTTTTAACACCTTTTCCGTATCATTTAAGGCTTCTCCCGTCTCCGCATCAATAAACTTACCAGCTTTAATCTGATTCATGCGGCTTAAAAATGACTTCATAGCATTGCCAATTGATTCATCGGAATCCTGCGTCACTTCTTTGATCGTAGCAATTGAGGCAGCAGTCTTTTCCAGTGATAATCCGGCATTATGTGCCATAGATGCTGTTTTGGTTAATGCTGTACCGATTCCACCTGCATCCGAGCTACTTTCCAAATCAATACTTGACAAAATATCATTTACATGACTTGCCTGATCTGCTGCCAACTGAAATCCATTTAAAGTTGCAGTTAATACTTTAGAACTATCCTCAGAAGTCATCTTAGCATTTTTACTGAGTACCATGGTATCTTTAATCAACATATTTGTCTCTGCCAGTGACTTACCACTTCTCAACCATGTATCAGCGCCGGATGTAACCTCTGTCGTAATCGCTCCCAAAGATTTTGCCATGTCATTGTATCCACTGACCATATTTCTGACTTCTGAATAGCTATCTCCTGTAGCCATCTGTAAATCCAAAATAGCATTATCAATATCTGAAATTGCTTCTACAGCTGCTCTTGCAGATTGTTCAATCGTCTGGAATGATAACCCTAACTTTGCTAATTCTTTTATAGATGTTCCTAAGCCCTGCGCGCTTTTCTTGGCGGTATCATAACTCTTTGCCATATTATCTACAGCCTTTGTTCCATCTACGTTTGCTTTAATATGTATCTTTCCTTGCTTCAGATGATTGATCTTTTTTACAGCTTCATCCAGTTCTGATGTATTGACGTCCAACTGTATTTTCTGCTGTTTTCTTTTTCCAATATCTTCAATTTCTTTAGATGCTTCTTTTAATTTTGATGCATCCACATCAATTTCCACTTTTTGTTTCTGCTTCGTTAAATCATCCAATTGCTTTTTAGCTTTTGACGTATCCAACTCTACGTCAACTTTTATTCTATGATCTGACATATATCCTCCTTATAATTGACTCAATGCTTTTTCCAGAATTTCAGGAACAGCTTCTTCCGTTCTCTTAAAATATCCATGCTTACCAAGGGTGCCAGAATGTCCGTCTTCGGTAGCATCTATCACCTCTGCTCCCGTATATTTCCCTGTATGATAAGAAATACTATCATTCAGGTAAGACTCAAATGTAAAATGTTTTCCGGCACAAGAAACGGGAGTAGTATTAGGAGATTCTAATAATGTTCCTGTTCTTTCATATTTAATGGGACTACCAGAACTATAATAATCCATAACATTATCCTGTAATTCTTTTTCGATTTCATTTCTGGCAGATTCAGCAACCGATCTGACATCTTTGGTCAACTGCCGTTCCAACGCTGAAAAACTATGGAATGTTGCCATATCTATTTACCATGCTCTTTCATCTGCTCTTGTAACTGCTGGCGCAACGTACTATTTTCTTCCGCTAATCCATCAATTACTTGCTGACTCTCCATCATGTGCTCAACTAAAACTTTTAATCCATCGGTATTTTGTACATAAAGCACTTCGTCCAACAAAAACAGTCTGGTTACTTCGTCTAACTGCTTCCAGTAGTCTACAATATATCCTTGGATTTCTTTTACATCCACGTTGTATCCAAATCCTAACTTGTCTAATCTGTCATCGTTAATTTTGTATTCTAATACATTGTCTTCTGATTGTAGATATAGATACGCTTTTGCAACTTTCTTTGCATCTAAAAAGGCAGAAGATGGAACCTCTGTTTTAGGTATATCGACAATCAAGATTTGTCGCTCTTCAGCAATCAACTGTCCTGTATAATATCCTACTACCTCCGTCATATCTACGATTCTTTTCTCTTCATCATCAATTATTTCTTCGATAATGAATTTATAAAATCCGCCTATTCTTAGTTCGTTTATATTGACCATTTTTCATTCGTTCTCCTTCACCTGTTTTATATAATTTCGCATTAAAATATGGAATCTCTTGGCATCCCCTGCTTCTGTTCCCGCAAAAACAATACCAAGCAGTGTATGTTCTAGGATAGACATCTTGTGCCATACACTTCCCATCTCTTCCAGCAATTTATCCAACGTTTTTATCCTGTCATTGTCCTCACAAATCTGGATTCTGGTTTGTCTTAACAACACCTCTATATCATCCAATTTTAATCGTCCAGAATCACTATCCTCAAAATAGCCTATCCATTTATCATCGATTGCCCGAACAGAACGTTCACATAGTTCTTTTGCTTCTTTTGTTTCTTGTTCCAGACACATTACGCATCTGTCAAAAAGATTTTGTTCCAAAATTGAAAATCTCCTTAATTATGGTATCCTGCAGCGAACTGCCACATCGTGAATTAACTGAATAGCTCTGTATCCAGTCCGATAGATTTTAAAATAGATTTGATTAAATATAGATTGTTTACCTGTTCTTCTTTATATTTTTGTTTCAATAAGAGTTTGCGTAAATACAAAATCTCATCTTCTGTCAGATTTACTTGCACGTTTTCTCATCACCCCCTGTCTCAATTGCTTCATCGACTGTCAGATAGTACTTTCCACTCAGGAACGCATAAATCCTTTTCATGGTATCTTCCTTCATTCTAATTTCTGGATTCCCATTCAGCCATTTATTCACAACCGCATAATTCCTACCAATACACTTAGAGAAATGTGTGATTGTAATTCCATTTGCAGATAAATACGATTTTACAACCTCTCTGATGTCCATTTTTATGTCCTCCCACTTCTATTTTATAAGAAAAATACATCATAAAATTATGACTCTGTTCTCCCTATAGATATCCTCACTTTTCAAAAAACAGGCACAGAACCCCTTAAAATAAGGATATTCTGTACCCATAAAAATTTTCCAAAACTCCATATATTCTATTTGTTATATAACTATTAGTTTTTATCATAGATAGAGCAGTAGACTTTGTTACAATTCCTGTATCCATTAATTCCTCTAATTCAGGAATCATATCAGCTAACATTTTGTAGTTCTGAAGAGTGTCCACAGACATACCCAATTCTTGTGCTAACTGTTCTTGTGTTTTTAGAGCTTCCGAATTAATCGTAAGGTCTATATTTTCAGTATGACGATTACCGTAGAACTCAGAACCACCATTTTTAATTCCATATAGCCTTTCCAATTCCATAATTCTCCGTCCAACTTTCTTCGCAGAACCTCCGATATCTCCACGCTGACGAATATTCGTTTCAAGCAGATCTTTAATTATGGAATCTTCGTCTTTATATGTTTTGATTTCACACATGATCTCTGGAATTCCTAATTCTTTACATGCTCGCACTCGTTGATGTCCAGAAGTTACATCTGTTCTATTTTGCCATTTCTTTTACACAGCAACTCACTACATTTATCACTACATGTTTTCCGATTTCTTTTTGCAATAAATTTTTGTCCACACATTTCACAGATTTTAACACTTCGATTACCATTATATTGATACAGATCAATCAATGGATTTGCTGACTTCACACAAAAAAGTTTCATCTTATCTGGTTCTGGTAAATAGAAGGAAATTTTAATATATTCTTTCAACTTCTCTTGTTTAATCTGTCCAGACTTCTCCAGCCTTTTTAATCCTTTATCTGCTATCTTACTGCCAAACCACTCATCAATGGTTACCCTTTTGATTCCTTTCGTCTTTTTTCCTGTTGCCAACAAAAGATAATCCACTTCTTTCTTACTCTTCTTGACATATCTCCGATACAAAACATATAAAACATACAGTAATTCTCGATCTCTCTGACAGTTCTTTTTGCATTCCATACTAAATATGGAATCATAAACACTTTTTACAATCGGTACTTCTATTAACTCTTCCTGTATCTTCTTGATCTGCTCAATTCTTTTTGCAATCTCTTCTGTCTTTTCTCGACTTGTCTGATATGCCTTCCGTTTTAAAGGCAGTTCTATATTTTGTTTCACGTTCAGTTCCACATTTCGAACTAAAATATTCCCATAGCACCCCCAAAGGACATCCTTGTTACAATCTTCTCTAAATTCTGGCTGATAATACTCCATATCCACCAGATAAGATGCTGCCACTTTTCGATCTGGAATAATTTCATCAAATTGCTTCAAACAAAAAATATAGATCAATTCTTTTGCAAGTATCTTATCATTATATGTCTGGTTATATTCTGATATTAAACCCTTTAGATAAGAGGATACTTTCATTTTCAGCTTCAGCAGAAGTTTTCTCATCTTCTTATACTCTTCGGAATTTCTCTTGACCGGGATACCCCTATCTTTTAGAGTCTCAGGATTAAAACCGTTTATATCGCCCAGGCATGAAATCTTGGTGATTCCATTTCTTGTCTTCTTTCTTATATATTCTGATATCCGATCTACATTATGATAGGAATGAAACTCACAGCACAAATCACTTTTTTTATCTTTGGCATAACGGAAAAAATATGGTGGGAGCACCTCTTGCTCTTTATACTTATTGTAAATTGGTGCATATTCCTTTAAATCCAAAGCTAATTGTGTCTTGGGAAAATCAATCACATAGTTGTTATATGCACACAAAATTCTGACTAATTTGATATCAGGATTCTCTTCATTCAAAATCTTTGTAATTGCATTGGACACATTTCCTATATTTTCATTGTCAAAGCTGCGCTCCAAACATTGATACGTTTCCAGTTTTGTAATCTGAGATTTCGGTGCAGAACCCATCCGATAATACAAAGGTGCTTTCTGTTCACCCAGACAATCTAAAAATGCAGGATCAGAAATAACAAATATATGATCTCCATCTACATCTGCTTGCAATGTCTTTGTCAGTAAGTCATGTGTACTTATGACAATATCATCACCAGAAAACCATTCCTTACATTCCTCTGATCGAATCAATGACCGGATTCCATGCTCACAATCAGACAAGTGAGGATATCGGATACAGCACACCTCTGATATCTCTTGCTCATTGTAGTGTTTACTATAAACATGATTTTCTGGTATCAATCCCTTTGGATTCTCTTCGCCACAAAACAGCCACTGACAGAAAGCATATAAATCTGGACAAATATAGCCTTGGATACCTTTTACATAAATCCTGCCAGATTGCATCCTTTTTCGTTCTGTTTTGATGCGCTCATGTACTTTCTTTTTTACATACCCATCAGATAACAGTTGCGGATACAATTTGATTGCCATATACAAACCATCTAGCCTTATATCTTCTTTTCCCATATCAATCCCCATAATCTTGAGCGCAACATCCGGATCTGTTTTTGCCTGATTGATATAATCAACAGATTTTTGACAAAGTTTCTCCATTCTCTCTTCCGTAAACTTTTCCCGAGAGAGCGTCTGGATTGGTTGATAACTCAAACGGATATACTCTTTTCCCACTGGTTCTGCAAAATTGTTAATTGTAATTGCTGCACCAGATGCTTTAAATTTTTCTCTGTAATCATCCATAGACTCATAATACTGCCACATTTTTAATTGGCTCTGTGTTAAAATAATTTTCATCCGTTTGACTGTTTCTATGGATACGGGATGATTCCATGCATCTAAAATAAAAGATTCACACGAGTGCTTTTCGATGAACTTACAGAAATCAAAAGGAAAGATTGCGCCCTTAATCCATCCACCGCGAATCTGACAGCTACAAGGGATTGTTCCCGGCATAAACATTCCTGCCCCATCCATATGAGGAACCGGAACTTCCATCTCTGTTTCTTCTATATTAAAAGTATCTACATCTAAGTAATTCACTTTGCCTCTCACAAGAGACTCAAAATCTTTTACAACCAGCACTTCATCAATATTAACCGCATATTCTGTCTGTACGCTCAGAGACAAATTCAAAGACTTATAGGCTAAGAACTTTCCCATATTGATTCCACCGTGAGCATTGATGATTTCTTCTGTCAATCCGCACAGCAACCGATTCTGATTATCTTCATAAAATTTTGCATCCAGTAATGTGATTTCTTGATCTTTTAATTGTCCTGTAGAGCTGCTATAAAAAATAAAGTGGTTACCTGCAATATCAATTCCTCGATCAATAATCTGCTTTAAAATAGGTTTGGCTGTTTCACCCTTACATTCCAAGAATACAACTTCCTCTATAATTGGAACATCTGACAAATCATCCTTTGCCAGTCGTACAATATCATTTTCAAATAATGCAATCTGTAACTCTTCTTTTACTTCGTTATCTTTATATATCTTATCAGAGGTGATTTTTCTGACATTTTCATATCTTTCAATTTCCTCCATATATGCTTTCTTGGCAGCAGACTTTAATTCTGGTTTGTGACAATTCTTCCATTCTTTTCTCAACTGGTTTTCTCTTTCTGTCAAACACTTAAAAATATTCAATTTTAATATTCTGCACCGTTTCGCCTGTTTTAAAATACTGCTTATAATAATCTCCCCTTCCGTATATTTCTCTATTTATCGTTCTCCTTATACTCCTATATTTCTATCATTTTTTTGAATGAAATCGCTCTTTCATAATCAGCACTATTGCCCCTGTATTTGCACCCTGAGACGCTCTCAGATGCCCCTTATTCCGCTTCTGGTACGTTGTGTGTAACTTTTATAAGCTATAAATAACGGGCTGAATTTCACCTCTAAAACGCGCTGTAGCCATACTGTATATAACTGTTTTTAAATCTTTTCGCTGATTCCAACTTGCTGCCGAAGATGAGAGCGTAAAGACCGGATTCATTGATGAGCCATCCTCCGCGCTGCCCAAGACTCGATAACAATTCGTTATTGAGTTTGTCGCATTCCTCAACGTGATCTGCTAACGCCTTACTTGCGTTTTTGTATCCCAAAGCCTCTGCCACGTCTTTTCCAACAAACCACGGATCATTGTTATAACAATCAGCATTAACAATCTGTGAACCTCTGAATCAGGTTAGCCTTGATTTGGGGCTGACTATCTACATTTACACCGGCACCATCGTTCTTTGAATATCGAGCTTCTATTTTTATGTAAAGTCTAGTATTTTTCACAACGTAAATTAACGTAAAAGGCAGAGACAAGAAACACCATCTTGCTTTCTCTCTTTACCAGATTCTCCATCTGACCTAGTCGACCGTTAAAAATATCGGATAACTTTATTCAGAAGGCTTTTTATTGAAAAGCTGTATCAAAATTTCATTTACTTCTTTTTTGCTACGCTCTTTTAATACTTCGTATGCTTGTGCATTTTCATTGTCCATTTCCTTATAAGCCCCAGCATCATATACATGACAAAAATAATGAAAAATTCCAGAATCATCCGAATTTATATTTCCAAGCGGAGCAATACACCACAGTAGATAATGCAAAATTTCATGTCTAATTGTCTTCTTCATTTTGTCCATATTTCTGTTCCATGAATCGTATATATGAATTACTGATTGAACTCCCACATTTTGAAAATCTCCTTTCGTAAAAGTTTTTTTCTCAAAATCGTAATCTTTTTTGTAATCTTTATCAAATACAACTGGTATGATATCTTTATCCACATCTGCAAAGATAGGAAAATCTTGAATAACTTTATCTACAAATTTCGCAATATATTCTTTGTATGTTTTAATACGCTCAACATAATTTGCAGATCCATCTTCAAATTCCTGTTTAAGCATTTTCATTTCTTTCAATAACTGTTCCCTGTTGCTAATGCACCTTATATTTTTAAATCTCTTAAAATCCTTGTCAGACTTTCCAAAAACATATCCTGTCCCATACCCTTCTTTATTAGACAATAAATAAACATCTACCTTTTGATAAATCTTGCACTTACAATCGTCAGAATTATACTCACAATCAAAACAACAATCGTATGTAATATCTTCACCGCTTTTTTCACAAACTGTCATTACAAAATCCTCATCCATTGTATAGTCTCCATCATATAAATCTGCCGCTATATTTGGATTTAGTAGTGCTACCATATCTAAAAATTCCTGCTTTAATCTCATTGTACATCCTCTCCTTCTCTATATTCGTATTTCCCTGAATCAATCAATGCTACAACTGCTCGTACATCTTTCTGCGGTAATCTATACTCCTCTCCCTTTACCATCTGTATGATCTGGCTCATAGGATACTGATTCTCCTGCAGCACAGCCTGTATTTTTTCTCTCATGCCCATCCACTCTAAACGACACGTTTTATAAGACTCATAATACACAGGATCATTTGCTTCATAATGATTCTTCCATTTCTTTTCCATATATGCATATTTATTTACCTGTTCTTCACAAGTAACCAATCCAGACATCAGAATTGATTTTGTAAGAATATGTTTGTCAAAATATTCCTTATATTCTTTTTTCATAACAATCTCCTTTTTCATTTTTACAACGCAGGTTTTCGCTTGCGAAAAGCTCATCGTCCCGTAAGGGACGGCTCATACCTAGCGATAACGATAACTGTCCTATGTAGTCAGTATCTACAGCAACTAAAGCTCCTATTTTTGCACACTTAAAATGTCAATTTTCTTAGTGTTTATAATGGTTTACAGAGTTTTCGCATCATTCCATTTCTCCCTAATATATATATAATATAGGGAGACTTTGAATGATGTTTTTCGTCACAAACCCAGTGTTTATAAGGGTTTAGAGAGATTTGGCATCCTTTCATTTCTCCCTAATATATATATAATATAGGGAGACTTTAAAGGATGTTTTTTGCAAAAAACCCAGTGTTTATAAGGGTTTGCAAGGATTTTAGTTGAAAAAAATTATCTCTTTTATCCATAAACAGTAAATCAATAATACTGGGGGAAAGAAGACCAAATTCATAAGTCTTACTACGCAGCTTGTTCGCCAAGGCTCACAACCAGCTAGTGCGACTAAATGAATTATGATCTTTTTTGCATTTCCCCCAGACCCCCTTTGCGTACTATTTTATGGAT
>OBUZ01000817.1_pt1 | contig 13147 bp, 13 predicted proteins | sample 1494961 | NCBI WGS metagenome assembly OBUZ01 (sample SAMEA2579939, study PRJEB22360) | human gut metagenome | biome: human gut; feature: human-associated habitat; material: faeces | place: Denmark | collected 2008/2010
TTTTATACTATCTTTTCTATTCTCCAAATATGTAATTGGAAATATAAAATAAATTAGAAGGTGACTAATTATTATTAAAAATGACATAATAGCAAATGTATATAAAAATATCTTAGGAAATAATTTTATCTTTTTCATTTTATCGTTATCTTATACCCTACATTTCTTATAGTTTTTATACAATCCAATCCTAATTTTTTTCTAAGTTCTTTTATATAAACATCTACTACTCTATCATATGGAATCGATTCATCTTCCTTCCAAACGCCATCTATAATCTGATTTCTCGTTAACACTATATTTTCATTCTTTAAAAGAAGCTCCAGTATTTTAAGTTCTTTTGCATTAACAGATACATCTTCTCCCTTATATGTTGCCTTATAACTTGTAAAATTAACTTGACAATCTTTGTAGTTGAAAATTGAATAATTGGAATAATGTCTTTTCAACAAGGCATTAATTCTTGTTTCAAGCAAAGAAAGTGAAAAAGGTTTTTCAATATATCCATCACAAAGTCCTGAAAAAGCTTTAATTTTATAATCATCATCATTAAAAGCTGTTAACATCAAAACTGGAATTTTACTAGTTTTCCGTATATATTGTAAAACTTCTATTCCATTTAATTTAGGTAACATAATATCTAATAAAACCAAGTGAATTTCATTGTTTTTAAATTTTTCTATCGCTTCTTGTCCATCTGATGCAGCAATACAATAATATTCATGTTCACCTAAATATTCACATATCCCTTCTAGAATCATATCCTCATCCTCTACTACTAGTATATTCATCTTTTAACTTTCCTTTCTACAATATAAAACAGCTAAATCTGTATTTCTATTCAATATCTGTTAATAATTCTTTTGGATGTTTTCTTAGCATTTTATTAGATGCTATAAGAAGTGCTATTAACATTATTCCTACACCAAATATAACTACATAAACCATATCTAAAGAATTTATATTTATATTAAGGCTTGTTAGAGTTTTATTAAATCCATCAACTTCAACTCCGGCTCCAAGATTTGCTGAAGATGCATCTGATGCCATTTTTTTTGCAATATCTGATGTAACACTGTTTAGTACTTTATTTGCAATTGTTTTGCCTGTATAGCTAGCCAAGAAGAATGATCCAGCAAATGCAAAGGATCCTATTATCATTAATTCCATAATGAATTGTCCCATTATTTTAGCCTTTGTTATTCCCAATGCTAACATAATTCCTATTTCCTTTTTTCTTGCATTTATCCACAATAATAATAGTAAACTTAAGACTACTCCTGCAAAAATTAAACTACCTAAAAATAATTTATCTGCTACTTTATATATACCAGAAATAGATTGTTGTAATGCTGGATAATTACTTGAGCTCTTTATTAAATCGTATGATTTCCAATCAATATCTAAACTCTTCATCTTTTTTATTACAGCATCTAGATCTATATCTCCTTTTACAAAGAAAGTTGCGTCCTGATAAATAGCTGTATCTTCAGTATTCCCATATAACCTAGCAGCAGTATCAATATCTGTAACTACATTATTTTCGTAAAATTCTTGTGAATAATAAACACCTGATTTATTCTTTCCTTCAAATAATCCAATTATTTCTACTTCTATAGTTTCATTAGCTTGTTTTTCATTATCTGCGTCAAAAAGATTTGATTTTATCTTCATCTTATCTCCAACTTTTAGATTATTTTTCGTAGCTAAATCTTTATGTATTAAAATTTTTCCTTTATCACCCGTTTTTAAATGATTTCCTTCTACAAGCTTAAAGGCACCTGATACAAATTTATCTTCTTTAGATGAATCATTAACTCCTGTAACCATTACTGCATTTTTAAAACTTTTTTTTCTTTCAGCACTTTGGTTTCTCTTTGTTTCTTCTGTTTCAATTATATCATGATCTACAAGATCTCCAACACCATTTATTCTTTTAATATAACCTTCTATCTCTTTTGAATCAGCTATCTTTTTAATGTCTTTCCCTTTTACATTTCCTGCACCTCTTGCTGTTCCAGGGTTAACCCTTCTATTTATCTGCATTGAAAAACTATTTGTTATATTTTTAAACGTCTCTTTTGATGCGTTATTAGTTGCATTCTTTATAGATATACTTACTAAACTAAGTGTTGCCATTATTAATATAATTGCAAAAATAATTATTGACTTAAGTTTTTTTCTTGTTATATATGATAATGCATTTTTTAACATTTATTATTATCTCCTTTATTAAACTAACTATTTTTCTTAAAATTAACTTCTTTTAAATTTTTATTTTTTATTTCTAAAATATAATCTGCTGCCTTTGCTACTTCTTTACTATGAGTTACTACTATTACACATTTATTTCTTGATTTTGCTAATTTATTAAGCATTTCAATTATTTCAAGTGCTGTACTTTCATCAAGATTTCCTGTTGGCTCATCTGCTAAAATTATAGGTGCTTCAGATACAAGCGCCCTTGCTATCGCAACTCTTTGTTGCTGTCCTCCAGACAACTTCATTACATTTCTATTAATTTGACTTTCATCTAATCCTAATTCTAGTAATATTTCTTTATTAGCTTTTTTATTTACCAACCTAACATTTTCCATAGGTGTTAAATAGTCAATTAAATTATAGTTCTGAAATACTAAAGAAACCTGTTTTCTTCTGTGATGACTATATCCCTTTTTAGATATATCGACACCTTCAAATTGTATTTCCCCCTTTACCGGAACATCCAACCCTGCTAATAGTGATAAAAAAGTGGATTTTCCTACTCCAGATTTTCCTACTATGGCATAAAATTTCCCTAATTCAAAATTTGCATTTACATCTCTTAAGATTTTCTCTTTTGAATTTTTATAATTATAACTAACATTTTTCATATTTAATATACTCATTTTTTTTACTCCTTAACTCATTTTTGATAAAATTTCTTTTGGCTTTTTCATCAATATTATTCCTGAAGTGATTAAAACTGATAATAATATTATTAAAATTAATAACCCATAGCTTTGACAAATAATAAAAATATTTTCACTTCCAAATATCTTATTAGATGCATTACTTAAAGTACTTATAATTTTTTCTTTTAATATAATTTCACTTAATATTTTTCTTGTTACTAAATTTCCTATTAAAGTTGAAATAAATAAACTTGGGATAGATATAAAAACTAACTCCAATATAAATTGCCCTATAATTTCACGCTTTCCTATTCCTATTGATAATAATATTCCTATTTCATAAATTCTCTCTCTTAGCCATAGTATCAATATTAAAGAAAGCACTATACAACCTCCTACTATAATTGAATATGTAATTATTTGTATTATTCCTTTAATTGATCCTACAGTAGTTGATATATCATCAAAGATCTTTGTATTCTTTTCAAGATCAATATTGGACCAATTAATATTCATATTTTTTATACTCGAAATTACCTTGCCCATATTTTCTGGACTATTCACAAAATACGTTGCTTGATTTAGTTTTTCATAATTAGAATCTATACCAGATATTTTTTGACTTGAACTATAGTCAATAAAGGCCATATTTTCACTGTAATCGGAAGAAAATCCAGTATAACTTTCTTGTTTCTTCCCAGAAAAAATACCAACTATTTCATACTCATTTTCTAATCCAATATTAGAGTTAATATCTTCATCATCAGGATCGTATTGTTTAATTTGTTTTATTGAAACTTTATCACCTAATTCATATTGATTTTGTTTAGCTAACTCCTCATGAACTATTATCTTATTTTTATCATCTTTTCCTATATGTCTTCCTTCTACTATTTTAAATACTTCACTTGTAAAATCATTACTTAAACTAGAATCTCTTACTCCAAAAATCTTTAAAAGATTTTCATATTCAGAATTTAAATTTGATATTTCAACTTTTTGCTCGCCACCAAAAACATCATCACCTTTTAATTGTGCAAGTGTTTCATATTCAAGATTATACTCATTAATTCTATCTAAGTTCTTTATACCTTCAACTTCCTTTGTATCAATCAACTCTTGGCTGTTTTTACTCTTTAGAATAAATGAAGAATTGGCTGCTCTATAAATAATACTCTCCACATTATTACTAAACTTATTTATAGATAAACATGTATAAAGACTTATTAAAATTGCTGTTAGTATAAATAATACAATTATAGATTTTTTCTTCTTTCTTTTAATATACAATAATGAATTTCTTAGCATATCCTTTTTCATACCTCCTATCATCTATAGTATAAATTGCTTTTATGAAATATTTATGAAATCTTATTTTTTATTTCTTTTTATTTTTTATAAAGCAAAAAAAAGATACCTCTATTCTAATGTGAAGTATCTTTTTACTGTATTTCTATTTGCAAGCAGGAAAACACAGGTTATTTCTTAATATCCTTTTGTTTGGGAAACTCCCCTTTCCCACTTGCTAACCGCTTTGTCTGTTACCTGGATTTTTGTAGCCAGCTCTTTTTGTGTCATTTTCAGTTCTTTTCTTCTTTCAGCTACAAAGCGACCGAATTTATTCGCGTCCATATTTATCACCTCCGATCGCAATTGTAAAAGAATTAACGTTCAAAAACAACCGACGTTTCATTTACTTTTAGAAAACCTCTATTTTTGAAGCTATTCTACGAACTGTTTACTGTACAACTCCTTTAAAAATACTACTCAGTCCAGGAATATGCGCATCAACAATTCAATCAGAAAACAAACTGCCGCCGTGACAGCAGCACTGATCACAACCTTCAGGATATTTTGATACGGGCGTTTTCCTGCTTCAACCATTCTTTGGATTTCATCCAGCTTTTTGCCTTCCATAAATGCAACGATTTCTTTATAGGTCTGCACATCGTTTTTCTTTTTGATTTTTTCAACTTTCAGCGCCCAGAACATGGTAATGGCAAAAAAGATTCCAAACGGAATAAAAGCATACATTTCAAGCCACATAAACAGCGGTGCTGCCGACAAAACAAGCAGCACACAATGTACCGAAAAAATATTTCCGTAGTGGTTAAATTCTTTCACTTCCTGCTCATTGATTATTTCTTTCATTGTCTCAATATCTCCTTTAATTAGTTGGTCGAGAGATACATCAAACAATGAACTGAGAAGCAGAAGACTGTGAATATCGGGATAGCTCTTTCCGTTTTCCCAATTTGAAATCGTCTGCCTTGTCACGTATACCTTTTCAGCCAATTCCTCCTGGGATAGCTTTAATTCTGTTCGGTATTTCCTTATCTGTGAGTTCAGCTCCATAAAAATTTCCTCCTTTGCAAGTGATTTATTCTCCTGACCTTTCTCGAGAATAATCACTTTTTCATTTTCTGTCTATCAAACCTCTTTTACTTAGCCGAAAACACAGTGTCAAAAGGCTTTGACATTGCCAAAATCCCTATAGAAACAGCTTAATGATCTTCTTAGCCCACGAGAAATATACAGGGACAACCGTATCAAGCGAATGCTTCACAGCCATAATATCCTGTGATGAAAGCTCACCGATTTTTTGAAATACAGTTCCTGCGGCTTCTGTATCTCCTATAGCAATCATCGCCTGTGCGTTGTCTCCGAGGGCAAAATATTTTCCTATAGCCAATGCACCGACAGAAAAATCGCCCTTTGCTATGGCTCCGATAGATATAATTCCAAGACTAATCGCTCCGGTCGCAAATACTCCGATTGAAATGCAGCCTGCGGATAATCCACCAATAGCAAACAGACCAAGTGAAAGCAAGCCAAGAGACATCATTCCAAGCGATAACACGCCTATGGATAACATTCCAAGGGATACGATTCCTTGCGCTTGCAAACCAACTGCAATAATCCCACGAGCATTTAAACCTACTGCAACAAAACCTCTTGCATTTCTTCCGATGTGCCACAAAGGCATACCCAAAACAGTTTTTTCGCTTTTTCTTTCACGAATTCGCTTTCCTGGAAATACAGTATCTTTATCAGGTTGCGATTTGTAATCTGTTTCTTCTGCGTCCTTGAGAAGATAATCAAGAGAACAGTTAAATAAATCACTCATTCTTATCAGCTTGTCCGTTTCGGGATATGTAAGATTGCTTTCCCATTTGCTGATCGCCTGTCTGGATACTCCCAGAATGCCTGCAAGCTGCTCCTGCGTATAATTATTTTCTTTTCGTAGTTTTGATAATTTATCACCTAATGTCATAGTGATTCCTCCAATCTGAACTTCTTGTTCATATCAATGATACAGCTTTGCAGTCTGAAAGAACACCATCATCGAGGTTCTATATGTAAACTACAAGTTGCATCCCCCCATTTTATGCATGTTTTGAGAAAAATTCATCCAAAATTTTGTTTAAGTCTTCGCAATTTCTCATCGGGAAATCATGATTTGCTTTTTGAAGTATCATTGTCTTACAGCATGGATTCTCAGAAAGCAAATCCAATGATATCTTCATATCCTTCACCTCTTCGTCTCCACAAATAGCCAGCATTGGAACGTTGACTGTTCTGTAAAATGGCAGCTTTCCTAAATCCAACGTGTTGGCAAAAAAAGATCGGTATACCTGCGGTGTGATCTGTTTGGAATACTCAGCCATATACTTTGCCTGTTCCTTTGTGTAATTCCAATATTTTCCCTGAAAACGCACCAGCCATCCCCAGTGGAGCATTTTTGCAGATACTCCGGATAAACTGCAATACATTTTGATTGTTTCAGGTTTTGGATTCACCCATGCACTTAAAAACGTAGCAAAGCGAAACAATTCCGGATGCTCACTGACCAGCATGATTGCAATCTGTCCTCCGAGGGAATGTCCAATCACACCAATCTTATCTTTATGCAGACTGTCAATCAGTTCATAAAGCTCCTGTCTTGTCTTTTCCGGTTCATAGACTTCGGTTGCTGCCTTTCCAGCCCCCGGAAGATGCGGTACTACAAGGTGATATTTGTCCGAAAAACAATACTGCTGGCTGAATGTATCCAGAGCACCAGCGCCATGCAACATCAAAATCGTAGGATTATCTCTGTTTCCATATTCATCATAAAAAATCATTGGTATTTTCTCTCCTGATATTTGTTTATTTTCAAGAACAGTATACCTCTGTTGACCGCTTCGTGGAAGACATACAAAAACCCTTCTTGCAATGAAGGGCTTTTATATGCCTTTATTCAGATATGATTTTATGTTTCACTTTCCACTCAACAAATTTGTCCGCATATTTGCTGGTCATAATGGTTCCAACTACCACCATTCCAAAAGAAATACCCAGAGACATTCCCTTTATAAAATCAAATAAATCCGATGTTTGTTCCGGCTCTAAGAATAGAACTATCAAATAGAAAATAAATGCAATACATCCACCGATAAACAGCCAATGCATTCTCTTAACTATTATTTTTCTAATATTTTCTGAATATTCCGCTGCCTGTAACAAGGTATCCTTTAATTCCGTATCCATCGTCTCGTTTCTCCTTTCACCACGAAAGATCTCGTTTAGATCAACGTCATAAAACTCAGCAAGTTCAACAAGCACAGATAAATCTGGCAGATTATTTCCTGTTTCCCATCTTGATACAGTTCTTCTGGATACTCCCAACTGCTCGGCAAGCTGTTCCTGTGTCATCTGCTTTTCCTGACGAAGTTCTTTCAGAAATCCTCCAATTTTTTGCTGATCCATGTATCAGTTCCTCCTTTCGAGACAATGTTATTCAAATTTCCGGCGAAATAACAGGACATAAAACGGGCAATGCAGTATTTCTTTCTGTAGACATGGAATGTCCTATACCTTTGTACAGTAGATTCCAAATATAGATACTATTTGATTAAATTTTTCACATATTCCTCGGCATTCTCCCGAAAATATCCGCAATGTCCCAGTGAATCACTTTCTACGAATCTGCGTTTTTTATATTTCCGAATTCTGGGCAGACAAAGTCTGGCGATATCTTTTTTTCCATATACAAACGTGATCTTTTTCTGGGATTCCACACTTAATTTGGGCGTTTCAAGATTATAACAACTTTCCATTAAGTTACGCAGACTTTCTATAGTTACAATTGGAGCTACATACTGCTGCGCTTCTCCCATCCCATGAAAATATTTATCCAATTCTTGGACTGTATTTTCCGGGTGTGCTTTAATATTCAATAAGCATTTCTTATATTTATGGAAGAAAAAATTTTTAACAACACCAGGAAATTTGAAGATTGGCGCGCTGTCTATAATCACCTGTTCTACCTTTTCCTGATTTTTGCAAAAATAGTGGAATGCTATATTTCCACCTAAGGAAAATCCTATAATGGCTTTCAATCTATGAATCTCATTCCCTTTCAGGAAATCATCAATGGCATTTTCTTCCTCTGCCATGGAGATATAGGTCGAATCTTTATAATGACCGCTATATGTCGGAACAATCAGATAGTATTCCTTTAATTGATCCAATGCAAATTCAAAGAACGCTGCACTTGTGAACATTGGGTGCAACAACAAAATTGCCTCATTGTCTTTATTTCCATATGTAACTATTTTCAGGACCATCAACTCCTTTCCCATGTTTCATCTAAAATTCAATTTTCCTTTTTATCAATAGTCTAACACCTAACGCAAATACAAAACCGCCAAGTAATATAAAAAATAACCAGATCACATTCCAATATATAGAAGTCACATCAAACATCCACAATAAAAGCTTATTCCATAATTCTAGTTCGATTGCAATAGCAAATAAGTCAAATAACAGATAAACACCACCAAATAAATAGATCCATCTCCACCAATAATTATTGTGCCGGTTTCTGACAAAGGTAACTATTCCCAAAATACAAAGGGCAGATAATACTCCCATCAACACAAAATAGAATAATCCTTTATTTTCTAACGTAGCGATCCAAAACTCATCATAAGCATTTCTATCTATCAATCCCCAAATTCTATGTAAATGAAACAAACCAAATCCTATGAAAAACCACGGTTCCCATACTAATATTTTCTTTTCTTTTTTCTCATGCAAATGAGGATTACAAAACCTACCATTCAATTTCTTCATTTTATTCCTGCCTTAAAAAATCCACAATTCGCTTTTTCACATTCTCCGGCAATATATGCATATGACCACTATCTTTCAGTTCAATCGTCTGGCAGTCTGCAATGATCTGCTTTGCTCTTGGCAAGACCCGGCCAGCTGGAAACAGGCAATCCTTCTCACTGGCGATTACAAGTGACGGAGCTTGACATTTCTTCATCATCTCTGCATTAACGTTGCTTGGCATTCCAACCTTTGTTTTCACATTTTCAAAGCTATCTTTTAATATATCAAGAGTATCCTCATCAATCACCTCTCGATGCAATGCCATAAATAAAGCAGTTTTTATTAGATATTTTTCCTTTTTCGTAATTCTATATTGTATAAGAGGAATCATCATTTTAGCAGATGATACAGGAAGTGCATTATTGATTCCTGACGGAACAATCAAGACCACCTTCTCAACTTTATCCGGTGAATAGCACATCAGTTTTGCCAAAATCCCTCCACCAAACGATCCTCCAAAACAGAGCATTTTTTCATACCCCAATTCTCCGATTACTTCACTTGCCCATTTACCATAATTATAACCTCTGGGAGAAAGATCTATCTCTGCACTTTTCCCCGGATGCCCAATGGTATCAACAGCATATACATGAAAATCATCTAATAAAAACCGACATATCAAAAGATTGTATGCGGTAGTACTGTTTCCCCCATGAAATACCAAAAGAGGCTTTCCATTCTTATTTCCCGTTTCAATCAAATGTGTTCTTCCAAAGGAAGTTTTTATATAAATATCCGAAAATGGCATATTCAATTTTTTTATCTGTTTGTTGTATAATGCAAGAGATTTTGTCCTGCATCCATATGAACGATATGTTGCCATTAAATTCTTTCTCCTTTGTATCATTCGTTCTATACAGAGAATTTTTATATTATATCAGAGATACCGCTATTGAAATAGTATGATAATACATACATTTGTGTTATTTATATAGGGTTTTAACATCTTATCCTTTCCATTCCATATTCTCCAATCATGGTACTATTTCAGCTAGTTTGATTCATACCATGGAACATTATACCAAACTTTGGACAGCATATCATTACAAACTTAACATTCAGAAACTCTGAAGCTAACCTTAAACTTCACGGTCAGCTTCAGAATTGTAAATATTTTCATAATTGTACTACCTTATTGTGATTATTTATACAAGCTCAACCCCTTTCTCCTTACTATCTTTTCCCTGCTGCTTTGCAATGATCTCCTTATTAATTTTCAATCGTTCATGAATCGATTTCTTTTCCTTCTTTTCCACATTCCTATAATCAGCAGAAAGAGTGCCCTGTTTTAAGGCTCCCTTATCAGTTACTGCTTTTTCTGGCCCTCGTTTTTCGCCTTGAACCGTTGATTTTGTAACTCCATCAACCTTTTCCGGTGTTTTTTCTTCCAAACTGCAGAAGCTCTGCAAATATGGAAGCACATGTTCCTGCATGTCAGTAAGGTCTGACATATACGCTTGAAAAGCTTCATCCCCTTTTGATTTCTGGTAATTCAGCCAGCTTTCATCCGTCAGTTTCATCTCATTCTGATTTTTCAACTGGTTGACGATACCGCCATGACCATCCCCGATATTGATTTTTCCTTTTAATTCCTTCATCTGGTTATCGTCCGGATAATAAATGGTAAAATACATCTGAACGGTTTTCTCCGGCATTCCTGTTTTGGGATCCAGCCTAGAAGATAAATCTGCATCCATTTCAGATGTCGTCTTATCCAGACTTTCCAGTTTCTGATACCCGGATATCTTCATATCCTTATCCTCACAGAAATTGACATGGACTACGGGGACTGCTGTTTCCGGTATTTCTGGCTGGTATGCCTTCAGCTTTTCCAAAAGTTCTGCTGCTTTTCCTGATCCTTCACATTCTTCTTCCACAACATCCTTTAAAAACGGCATATATATATGGGCATTGCCGCATCTCAATTCCAATGCTACGGTTTCCACCATATCTTCCTCTGGGCTAAAATTATCACGATAATCATACGGATCAAAATCTTCTGCCAGTTCATTCAGTGCCACAGCCAGTTCATCCGCTGTCATTTTCTCCGGGTAATAATGGACTTCTACCTCCTTTGGTGGGTAATACCGGAAGTCAGGAAATGCCTCCACAATCTTTTTTAAAGCCTCATGTACTATGGGAAGTGATGCCATAAATGCCACCTGATCCAGATTATCTCCATGAATGGATTTTCCGGTAACCAATGACACTTCCGCCTCATCATAAAATGTATCATTAGGATCCCGATAGATGATTCCCATCCCATTTCCAAAATAGCTTAAAGAAGGATCATCAATGATTTCCCGGTATTTTGCAAGGATTTCTTCCAAATTCTCACTTTTATAATATTTAGCCATGTTATGGTATTCGTCACATTCTGCAGCATAATACTCCAAATACGGCTCTTTCTTCGGAGGCATATTGTTGAGAACATTATCGATCATATTGTAATTTGCCTCTTCCAATTCCTCCACTTTCGCCAGTGGTTTATATGCCACTCTTGCTTCCTGCATGATTTCTGCTTCTACTTCCTCTACTTTTTCCTGCAGCTCGTCATAATCCACCGGTATCCTTTCCAACTGCTCCAGCCCTTCATCCTCTAAAATGTCCTGAATAGCTTGGCTCATAGAAATATCCGGATCATCTAAGACACCACCATCCATAAGTTTATATTCCTTATCATAAAAGGAATAATCATATCCTTCCGTTGCCACCTGGATGGCGAAATACTGGTCTCCTATCCGGTATGCCACTTCCTCGTTGTCCAGTTCCGGCTCTAAATGCAGAAAATCTGGTAATTCACGGAAGCTGATGCTGTCTACAAAATATGCTTTTACATCTCCATTTTCATTCAGGACTACAATATCACTGATGGATAAGGAATGCCCGATATAATCTGCCGGATGTTCAATATTATACTTCTCATACAAAGACTCCAGAGTATCGCCATCATGCAATTCATCTGAATAGATAAGCTCATAATCCTCTTTTTTTACCTGATATCCATGACGCTCAATAAAATCCATATCCATAAATTCATATTCCCTGCCCGGACTTTCATCTATGATCTGATATATTCCATACCGGTTCTCACTTCCCAGCAGAAGTTTTGCTTCTTTCAGTGACCGGATCTGAGGATATTCCTGCATCCGTTGTTCCAGTCTTCTGATACGTTCCACATCATCTCTCGTCATCTGATAATGCTCAGGTCCCCGTTCAATTTCTATACGATCCCGTACCGCAATCGGACTTGGGAAAGTAGTGATCAGATAAACAGTCTCCCCAGCATCATACATTTTCAATGCTTCTTCTTTATCCAGATCTGTCATCGGCTCCTGATACAATTCCATTTCTTCATAATCCCTTTCTTCGTCCTGTTCCATCATCCTCTGCCATGCTTCTTTTTCAATCCCAAAGAGTCCTTTATGCCCAAAAATCATTTCCCTGCTGGCAAATTCTCCACGGGTACCATCCGGCTGCAGGCAATACACTTTTTCCCCGACACGATGTTGTTCCAATGCCGCCTCCTGCCGTAAAGGGAACATATCATCTGCAGTATACCCATATCCCTTTAATTCAGCCATACCTACCGAACGATCCGGAAAGCTGTCAATTTCGTCCCTGGCATCCCAAAGAATCTCATTTATCTTCTCTTCATCCGAAGAACGAACAGCAGAAGCAAGGTTCCTAACCATCTGTCTGATATTGTAATCATCCCCAATCATAGCTGCATATTCTAAAACCTGCTCCTTCTGTTCCTCGGTAAATACGATATTCTCCCGCTGTTCTGCCCGTTCCATAAGCCTCGTAGCATAATCCCGGACTTCTTTTTCTGCTGATGTCATGTTCTTATTCATTGCCATATGCCATTCCTCCCTAAATTCTTCTAGCAAGCACAATCAGCCTGCCGTTGGTACTGGAATATTCACAGGTAGATAAAGAAAGCAGCTCATCATCCTCCCTAACGGTAACACCCGTCGGATATAGCTGATAAGCTGCCATCTTCTGTAAATAATCCATCTGTTGTTTTCGTGTTTCTTTGTGTAAATAATTATAATAATCGCCGCTGTTTGCAACATTCGTTATATATACAG
>OBUZ01000818.1_pt1 | contig 13135 bp, 9 predicted proteins | sample 1494961 | NCBI WGS metagenome assembly OBUZ01 (sample SAMEA2579939, study PRJEB22360) | human gut metagenome | biome: human gut; feature: human-associated habitat; material: faeces | place: Denmark | collected 2008/2010
TACAGAGCGCCACAAAGGTATACGGTTATGCGGCATGACGGGTGCTCGCGCCAATTTGCAAGATGAATTGAAAATCTTCATCAGAAAGAGAGCGGATAAAAGAGTACAGCAGTTACAGAAAAATAAGATAAGACAGGAGGAGTATCATGAAGGCAATTATGGTGATGTATGATTCCCTAAGACGCGATTTACTGGAATCATACGGTTGTGACTGGACGAAGACGCCGAATTTCAAAAGGCTGGCGGATTTAAGCGTTCAATTTGAAAATTGTTATGTGGGAAGCATGCCATGTATGCCGGCGAGAAGGGAGCTGCACACGGGCAGAATCAACTTTTTCCACAGAAGCTGGGGGCCGATGGAGCCGTTCGACGACTCGATGCCGGAGATTCTGAAAAAGGGAGGTGTCTACACCCATCTCGTCAGCGACCATCAGCACTACTGGGAGGATGGGGGCTGTACCTACCACAACCGGTATTCATCCTGGGAGATTTCCAGGGGGCAGGAGGGCGATCTGTGGAAAGCGGATTTGTCATACCGCTATGACCGCGGCACCGTATTTAAGAATAAGGAGGTCATGCTGAGTTATCCGCCTTACAGACGAATGATGGCTCAGGACGCGGTCAACCGCAGCTATATGGATACCGAAGAGAAGACCTCCCAGGCGGTTACATTTCACCAGGGGCTGGAATTCATCGAGAAGAACCACGGGGAGGACAACTGGTTCCTGCAGATCGAGACCTTCGATCCCCATGAACCGTTCTATTCACTGAAGGAGGACAAAGCGCTCTATCCACATACCTTTCTGGGAGATGCGGCAGAGGAAGCCGACTGGCCGCCTTACGCGGCAGTGGCGGAAGATGAGAATACGGTTCAGCACGTTCGTTACGAATACGCGGCGCTGCTTTCCAAGTGCGACCGGTACCTGGGAAAGGTTCTGGATATGATGGACCAATACCACCTGTGGGACGATACCATGCTTATCGTCAATACGGATCACGGCTTTCTGCTGGGAGAGCACGGATGGTGGGGAAAGACCAGCATGCCGATCTACGAGGAGATTTCCCATACACCGCTGTATATCTACGATCCCCGCAGAAAGGAGTGCGCCGGAATCCGCAGAAATGCGATCGTACAGACCATCGATCTGGCGCCGACACTGTTAGAATTTTTCGGAATGGAGATACCGGAGGACATGGAAGGAAAGCCGCTTGCCGGCGTAATGGATTCGGATGAACCTATCCGGAAATATGCGGTGTTCGGATACCATGGAAGTCAGGTGGATGTGACAGATGGCCGGTATGTGTATATGCATGCGGCGGAGCATCCCGAGATTCCTGCCTGTGAGTACACGCTGATGCCTACCCATATGCGGTATATGTTCCGCCCGGAGGAACTGGCGGGGATGGAACTGGCGGAGCCATTTTCCTTTACGAAGGGCTGCAGGGTCATGAAGATCGAGAGTAAGGACCATATGGGAGACACGACGTCATTCGGTTCTCTGCTGTTCGACTTAAAAGAGGATCCGGATCAGGAACATTCCCTGGAGGATGAGGCCGTGCGCGCACAGATGAAGGCTTACATACGAGAATATATGGAGAAAAATGACGCTCCGAAAGAGCTCTTTCGCCGTCTGGGTTTCGAGGAAGAGAGGTTGGTATGAAAAAACGCCCGAACATAGTGATTATTAATCCGGATCAGATGCGGGCGGATTCCATGTTCCATCTGGGAAATCCGGCGGCGGTTACGCCAAATCTGGATGAATTGGCAAAAGAGGGGGTATCCTTCGCACATGCATTCTGCCAGAATCCGGTGTGCACCCCCTCGCGGTGCAGCTTTATGAGCGGCTGGTATCCCCATGTCGCAGGACACCGTACCATGAATCACATGATGCATGAGCACGAGCCGGTTCTCTTAAAGCGTCTGAAGGAGCACGGGTACCATGTCTGGATGAACCAGCGAAATGACTTGCTGCCGGCACAGAATCCAGAGTATTATAAAAGCTATTGTGATACTTATTTTACTGTCGGAAATGATCGGAAGCCGGATGCACTGCCCAGGGAGTCATTCCGGGGAGAACCGGGAGGAAAGAATTTCTATTCCTTTTACCGGGGCAGGCTGCCGGAGCATAAAGACCTGGATCAGGTCTGGACGGAGGGCGCGGCGGAATTTATCCGGGACTATGAGGAGGAACGGCCATTCTGTATCTTTCTGCCCCTGATGCTTCCCCACCCGACCTATCAGATCAGCGAGCCGTATTTCAGCCGTATTGACCGGAAGAAGCTGCCGGAACGGATTCTGCCTCCGGAGGGATATAGGGGAAAATCCAGAATGCAGAGAGAACTGGCGGTACTGCAGAACATGAAGGACTGGAGCGAAGAGGAGTACGATGAGCTGCGGGCGGTTTACTTAGGGATGTGCAGCAGGGTGGATGACTTGACGGGTCAGATCGTCCGTGCATTGAAGGAAAAAGGCATCTACGATGATACTGCCGTCTTCTTTTTCAGCGATCACGGAGATTATACCGGAGATTACGGTCTGGTGGAGAAGGTTCAGAACTGTTTTGAGGACTGCCTGACCAATGTCCCGTTTCTTGTAAAGCTGCCTGCCGCGATGCAGAAACGCCATGGCATCAGTCAGGAAATGACGGAGCTGATTGACTTCTACGCAACTGCGGAGGCGGTGGCAGAGCTTCCCGCCGAACACACACATTTTGGAAAATCCCTGATTCCTTATATGGAACAGCGGGAAGAGGCGCTTCGCCAGGCGGTGTTCTGTGAGGGCGGTTTCCGAAAGGGAGAAGACCACTGCAAGGAGACCGGGGGCCAGGCCGTACCGGATCCGGGCGGCCAGTACTATCCGAGACAGTTTTTACAGGCCTCCGATGAGATGTACAACGGAAAAGCCACGATGTGCCGTACAGGGGATTACAAATATATCAGAAGACTCTATGAGGAAGACGAATTCTACGATTTGAGGCTGGACCCGAAGGAAACCCAAAATCGCATCGGATGTCCTGAATATGCGCCTATAATTGCGGAGATGAAGGAAAAGCTTCTGGAATTTTACCAGGATACGTGTGACGTCGTTCCATTTCAAAAAGACACCAGAATGGAAAAGGACTTTACACGAAACATTTGTTTATAAAGGAGAGGAAACGTATGGAAACGAAGTATGCAAAAGCAAAGTTTTTGGATGTATTTAAATATTCATTTGGGGGACTGGGTTCAAACCTCGCATTCTTTCTTGTAATGTCTTATCTTACATTCTTTTACACCGATATCTTCGGAATCAGCTCCATGGTGGTTTCCGGCCTCATGCTGATATCCAGATTTATCGACGCATTTACCGATCCGATCATGGGCATGCTGGGCGACCACACCCGCTCGAAAATGGGAAAATACAGGCCATGGATTATCTGGGGAGCACCGGTCCTTGGATTCCTCATCTTCCTTCTTTTCACTGCGCCGGACTTATCACCGAATATGAAAGTGGTCTACGTCTATGTGGTCTACATCGCCTATTCTCTGGCCTCAACCGTAGTAAATATTCCGTATCATTCCCTGACGCCGGTTATGTCTCAGGATCCGTATCAGAGAACGGTTATCGTTTCATGGAAGCAGGGCATGGGAACCGTATCCCAGTTTATTATCACCATCATGGCACTTCCACTGGTAGAAGCATTTGGCGGCGGAAAACAGGGATGGGCTATCTATGGCGCACTCATCGGTATTTTGACGACTGCCGCATTCTGGATCTGCGCATGGGGCGGAAAGAAGTACGATGTCTGTGATATGGAAAAAGAACGCGTTCCGATGAACATGGCAAAAGATTTGAAGCTGCTGGTGAAAAACAAACCCATGCTGATGCTCATGATTGCCTTCGGCACGGATGTTCTGGCCAACGCGACCTACAGCGCCGTAAATATGTATTACTTTAAGTATGTGTTAAACCGGGTGGATCTGGTTCCCAAGGTTGCCTCCGCCATTCTGTTTGCCGGGATCATTCTCCTTCCGCTTCTTCCTGCACTCTCCAAAGTGTTTGGGAAAAAACGCCTGTACTGGTTCGGAAGCCTGTTCTCCATCGTACCGCTGGTGGTCATGTGGATGAAGCCTACGGCATCGGTTACGATTCTTATGAGCATGATGGCTGTATTCGGATTCATTTCCCGTATTCCAAGCAACCTTGGCTGGGCGATGCTTCCGGAGTGTTCTGATTACGGCGAGTGGAAATTCGGACAGAGAGCAGATGGCCTGATGTCCTCCTCCCTGACATTTATCAACAAGTTCGGCATGGCGATCGGCGGATTTATCGCCAGCTTCTTCCTGGGACTGGTCGGTTTTGTGGCAAATCAGGAGCAGACTCCGCAGGTAATAAATATGATCGTGTTCCTGCGTTTCGGAATGCCGGTACTCGGTTATATAGCATCCCTGATTTCCATGGCATTCTATGAGATTACCAATGAGAAATACTCCCAGATCCGCACGGAACTGGACGAGAGAAAGAAGGGTTGAAAACTATGACAAATGGAATTAAAGATCATATAAAAGCTCTGGTAAAAACCATGACTCTGGAAGAAAAGGCGCTTCTGTGCTCCGGAAAGAATTTCTGGCAGCTGGAAGGTATTGAACGTCTGGATATTCCCTCCATCATGGTAACCGACGGCCCTCACGGTCTGCGCAAGCAGGCCGGCGAGGCGGATCACCTGGGTCTTAACCAGAGCGTGAAGGCCACCTGTTTTCCGCCTGCGGTCACCTCGGCCAGCAGCTGGGATGAAAGAGCTCTGTATGAAATGGGGCAGGCCATCGGAGAGGAGTGTGTTCAGGAGGAGGTTGCTGTTATTTTAGGACCGGGAACCAACATCAAGCGTTCTCCGCTCTGCGGCCGTAATTTTGAGTATTTCAGTGAAGACCCGTATCTGGCCGGCGAGATGGCAGCCGCCTGGATTAACGGTGTTCAGAGCCAGGGAATCGGAACGTCTCTCAAGCATTTTGCAGCCAACAATCAGGAAAAGGCCAGGCTTGTCAGCAATTCGGTGGTGGACGAGCGGGCGCTCAGGGAAATCTATCTGGCTCCATTTGAAAAGGCGGTAAAACAGGCGCAGCCATGGACCGTGATGTGTTCCTATAACCGGATTAACGATGTGTACTCCTGTGAAAATGAGTGGCTGCTGACGGAGGTTCTTCGGAAAGAGTGGGGCTTTGAGGGGCTGGTCATGACTGACTGGGGCGCCATGAATGACAGGGTGAAAGCACTGAAAGCCGGGCTTGAGCTTGAAATGCCAGGACCAGATCCCCATAATGATAAGAAAATTGCCGATGCAGTGAGAAACGGTGAGCTGGATAAGGCGGTATTAGACCGCGCGGCAGAACGTCTCCTTACCATGATCAGGAAAGCCTGTGAGGTCCGCAAAAAAGAGTACGACGCGGCGGCACACCATAAGCTTGCAAGGCGGATTGCGGCAGAATCCGCAGTACTGCTCAAAAATGACGGAATGCTTCCGCTCAAGAAAGACGGTTCCTATGCGGTGATCGGCGCATTTGCCGAAGCGCCCAGATATCAGGGCGCCGGAAGCTCAAAGATCAATCCCCATCAAGTCGATTGTGTGCTGGATTCTCTCCGCGAAAATGGCATTGCATTTGAATATGCACCTGGTTATAAGCTGGAACACGATACCATCAATCAGGCGCTGTTGGAAGAGGCAGCCGCCTGTGCCAAGGGGCGGGATGGTGTCATCGTATTTGCCGGACTGCCGGACTCCTATGAGAGTGAGGGCTTTGACCGGACGCATTTGAATATGCCGGAGTCCCATACAGCGCTGATCGAGGCGGTAGCTGCGGTAAATCCCCATGTAACGGTCGTTCTCCTCTGCGGCTCCGTCGTCCTGATGCCATGGAGAGAGCGGGTGGAGAGTATTTTACTCGCCTGTCTGGGCGGAGAGGCGGCAGGAAGCGCCTGCGCAGATGTGCTGACCGGAGCGGTAAATCCTTCCGGCCGCCTGGCGGAAACATTTCCGCTTTCACTGGAAGATACCCCGTGTTATGAGCATTTCGCAGGAGAAGGAAAGGACGTGGAATACCGCGAAAGTATTTTTGTCGGATACCGTTACTACGACTGGGCTGAAAAACCGGTAGCCTATCCATTTGGATACGGACTGACGTACACCACCTTCTCTTACGATGCCATGGACCTTATATGGGATGAAGAGGCAGAGAAGGGCGAGGCCAGAATTACAGTGACCAATACGGGTAAAACCGCCGGCGGTGAAGTGGTTCAGCTCTATATCGGCAAAAAACAGTCGGCTGTGATGCGAGCTGTCAGAGAACTGAAGGGCTTTAAAAAAGTGTTCCTGCAGCCGGGAGAATCGCAGGAAGTGGTAATCGGCCTGGACAAGAGAAGTTTTTCCATTTACGATACGGACCTCTCCGGCTGGACAGTTGAAGCGGGAACGTATCAGATCTATGCGGCGTCCTCCAGCCGTGAGTTAAGACTCAGCAGGGAGCTGAACCTTCAGGGGAAGCAGCTTTCCGGTATCCCCGGATATGATGTCAGTGAAGTCATAAAGGACGGCCGTTTCTCGGCAGACAGAGAGCAGTTTAAGCGCCTGTTTAAGGGAGAAATCCCCTTAACGCCGGCCGCCAGCGGAATTACACTGAATACAACCGTAAAAGAAGCTTTGACCAGCGAAAAAGGAAAAGCCCTGCTGGTTGGTCTTGTCGAGGGATACTCGGCCCAGTACGCAGGCGAAGACGATATCAGCCGCATGATGCTGTCCATGCTTTTTGACATGCCTCTGCGGAGCCTGGCGATGTTTGGGGCGGTAAAGATTGAGACGCTGGAAGAGATTGTGGAGGAGATTGAGAGAGGGTAACTGAACTGCTTCTCCCCGGCGGCCCTGCTTCCCGTTCCGTCCCGTCTGGCTCATGCGGCCTTTCCAGTTCCGGTTTCGGGCATAAGCACTTCTAAACGTGCAGAATTTTTCTAAAAACCAGAGAAAATGCCCAAACTCGCTGCGCTCAGACAAGTGGGCATTTCCCCTGAACGAAAAATCCTGCGCGTTAAGAATTGCTAATACCCTGCAAAGTCACTGGAAAGGCCGCATGAGCCAGACGGGACGGACCGGGAAGCAGGGCCGCCGGGGAGACTGGAACACCTCCCTTAATTACCGGGCGTGGCTTAAGTTTACTCTTGTACTTACGGTAAGAAACCATTATAATATTTATCAGTGTGTTTATGAAAATGGCCGCCGGCATGATTGCCGGTACGAAAGAGGGAGGGTGCTTATGCCGCCAATCAGTGTACTGATTAAACCATCGTCAGGAAATTGCAACCTGCGGTGTGAATACTGTTTTTATTATGATACGATGTCCAAACGGGAACAGGGGGCCTACGGGTTTATGTCGGTTGAGACATTAGAGGATGTGATCCGCCAGGTTCTGGCTTATTCAGAGGGAAGCTGCACGATTGCGTATCAGGGAGGCGAGCCGACGCTGAGCGGGCTTCCGTTCTTTGAAAAGTCCATCGAATTTCAGGAAAAATACAATGTCAACAACGTGAAGATTTTCAATGCAATCCAGACGAATGGTTCGCTTTTGGATAAGCAGTGGGCGGAATTCTTTGTGAGAAATCATTTCCTTGTGGGCGTATCCCTGGATGGAGGACCGAAGCAGCATGATTATTACCGGAAAACTCCCGCAGGAAAAGGCAGCTTTACCCGGATCATGGAAAATATTGAAATGCTTAAAAAGACCGGAGTGGACTTCAACATACTTTCCGTGGTGCATGCGAGAACCGCGCCTCATATTAAAAAAACGTATGAGTTCTACCGGAAAAACCAGTTAAATTACCTGCAGTTTATCGCCTGTCTCGATCCGCTCATGGAAGAACCGGGTGGCCGGGATTATTCGCTGACACCGGAGGCGTACGGAACGTTTCTGATCGATTTGTTCGAGCTGTGGTTCCGTGATCTGAAGGAGGGAAAACAGCCGTATATCCGGCAGTTTGAGAATTATATCGCGATTCTGCTGGGCCAGATGCCGGAATCCTGCGACATGCGCGGGACCTGTGGAATGCAGTACGTGGTAGAGGCGGATGGAACCGTGTATCCATGCGATTTCTATGTGCTGGACGAGTACCGTCTGGGGAATTTCCGGACGGATACGGTGGAGATGATAGATAAGAAGCGGGAAGAGATAAAATTTATCGAGAAGTCCCTTCAAAAGGAGGAGGCGTGTGCAGACTGCCGATACGCAATGCTCTGCCGCGGCGGCTGCCGGAGAACCAGACAGGAGGATCACGGGAATCATCAGTACTTCTGTCAGTCGTATAAGATGTTCTTTGATGCCTGTCTGCCAAGTCTTGTGGAGATCGCAGAGAGGATTGGTCGCGGATAAGGAATAGAGTGGTGCAGGGGGAAACATATGAGAATGAAGAGTATACGGATATTCAGTTGTTTTTTTGCGGTTAGCCTGAGTATATTAGGAAGTACCACGGCATTTGCCCGTCTGGCAGAGCACAACGAACCCCAAATCATGGCAGAAGCCGGAATTGTGATGGATATAGACTCGGGAACAGTGATTTTCGGACAGAATATACACCTGCCATACGCACCGGCAAGTATAGCCAAGCTTCTGACTGCTCTGGTGGTTCTTGAAAATACGGAGTTGGATGAGATGGTTACATTTTCGTGGGGTGCTGTATACGATTTACCAGAAGGCAGCGGAAATAAATGCAGTATGGAGGCCGGAGATATGCTCAGTGTGGAGGATTGTCTCTATTTGCTGTTACTCCAGTCCAGCAACCAGGCGGCTAACGCTCTGGCAGAGTATGTGTGCGGCAGCCGGGAGGCTTTTGCGGAGCTGATGAATCGGCGCGCCGCACAGTTGGGCTGCAGTGAGAGCCGATTTATCAACCCTTCTGGCCTGGATGACGAAGGACAGTTTGTCAGTGCATATGACATGGCCCTCATAGCACAGGCGGCATATTCCAATCCTGAACTTATAAAAATTAACTCTGCCAGGGAATACACGATTCCGGCCACTGCTAATAATCCTAAAGGGGTGTCTTTTACCAGCGAGCATAAGCTTATGACCACGGATGATACTTCTGGCGAACTTTATTGTCCGGGAGTTATTGCCGGGAAGCCCGGTTATTCTTTACAGGCAGGCAATACGCTTGTGACCTGGGCCGTTCGGGACGGGAAGAATCTGGTGGCGGTGGTGCTGAAGGGGAATATGCGACAATATTATATAGATACCAGGGAGCTGCTGGAATTCGGATTTGCACATTATTGCACATCGGCCCTCCCTGAGCTTGGATAAAGTGAGTATGAAAATGGAAGCCTGTGCTGGAAGTTCTTTGTCGGGGGGCTTGCTAAATGGGCGGAGAATGCGTAAGTACAATTCATTATGGGGTTAATCCAGATAGAAAAAAGCAGGGTAGAATGACCGGTGATTTCATCACGAGCAGGTAATCCTATCCTGCTTTTCATTACGATACCCGTACCGAAGACCCGGGGGCGAGGACAGTTGTACTAGTCCCAAGAGGCATACAGCGGATTGGCCTGCCGCACCATGCCGCGGCAGATGTGCTGAAGCTCATCAAAAGCGGCGGCGACGCTGTCGGGAATGTCGACGTGCGCAATATAATTTTTGCCCAGGGGTCCGTATCCCTCCGGACCATCGGTGAGACGCGGGATTTCCCCCATGAGGAGCGTGAGATAACGGTCGATGTCCCACATGCCGAAAATTTCTGTATCATAGGCAGGCTTCCCGTCCTTCATGATGACGTTTGCCTGGTAGACGGCATAATTTATGATGGTGACGTCATCTGAGGCGTACTTGCGCAGTCCGGCTTCCATGCGGTGCTGCATGGTGGCATCCTGTGCCAGGATGATGGAGCGGAAGGAAATCTGATTTTCCCGCAGCAGATCCAGAAGATACGTAATATTGTTGCCGCAGTTGGTGGAGCAGCATTCCAGAAGATCGGCCTCCAGCCCATAGCGTGCCTTCAGATAGGAAGCAAAGACCCTGGCTTCCGGCAGTCCTGCCGTCTCGATATCAGGGAATTCCTGATGGACCCGGATTCGCAGTGTTTCCGTGGTATGGCCGGCTCCGCCTGCAATGACGTACTTTTTCGCAGCCTGGTTCTGCATCGCCTGAGCCAGCACATCGCCGCCGCACAGGATGCTGCCGCCAAACAGCACCATGACGTCTGCCTGACCGATTCCGTAAGTCCTCTTTAATTCTTTCTGAGACAATTCGATAACGTCCCTTTTTCCGCAAAACTTCCCTAAAATATTGATGCATTCTACAATTCGTTCGTTCATAGCTATTCTCCATGTATACGTTCTGTTTTTTATTTTACAATCTTTTCTTGTAAAAGTCAATAAAGAATAGAACATTTGTTCTGTTCTATTCTCTCTATCATTTTTTCTTTATTTTTGATAAAATGTCAATAGGTTGTAAATGGCATTTACTGTTTTTAATCCAGGACAAATTGGAGGAAATTATGACAATAAAAGAGATCAGGGCATATTGCCGGAGTAAATGGAAGGCCTGTGAAGATTATCCTTTTGGCGATATTCCAATATGCTATCGGCTGAATAAAAAAATATTTGCACAGATTTATCCCAATCCGGAGAATTACAAGATTACCCTGAAATGTACTATGGAGACGGGGCAGTTTTACCGTCAGGTATATCCGGGAGTAGTTGTAAGAGGCTACCACTGCCCGCCTGTACAGCAGCCTTACTGGAATACAATTGATCTGGCCGGTCTTCCGGATAATGAACTGCTGAATATGATCGACCATGCCTATGATACTGTACTGCATAGTTTCAGCAAAACGGTACAGAAACAGATTATGACAGCAGATAATTTGATTATACGATGCATCAGAGCGGAGGAGTATCCGTTTCTGGAAGATTTTTTATATGATGCAGTTTACATTCCGGACGGAAGCGCGCTGCTGCCACGGGAGATAATCCATCAGCCAGAACTTTATGTATATATTGAAGATTTTGGCCGGCCCGATGATTTGTGCCTGGTGGGAGAATCTCAGGGCTATATACTGGGGGCAGTGTGGACGAGGATACTGGCAGGAGAGATAAAAGGCTACGGAAATATAGATGACCGTACGCCGGAAGTCTGTATTTCTGTAAAACAGGAATTCAGGCGGCAGGGGATTGGAAGAAAGCTGATGCAGGAAATGATTACTCTTTTAAAAAGTCATGGATATGAGAAAATATCCCTCAGTGTAAGTAAAGGCAATTGCGCGGATCAGATGTACCGTAAGCTTGGGTTTGAGGTGCTCATAGAAGGGGAAGAGGATTATTTGATGGTACTGAAACTGCAGGAGCAGTAAAAAGGCAGGTGATATCTTTGAAATACAGAAAATTATTTGTCCGCACCGCGGCAGGCCTTCTGTGCTTGTCCCTGTTTTCTGCGGCCTGTCCCGGCCGCTTTCCCGTGCAGGCGGAGGAGGAGCAAAGTGCGCTTTACGCCTACAATGCCTATCAGAAACGCCTTGAAGGTGTGAAGAGAGAGGCGGATATCGCCGCAAGCGGTTTCGATATTATTGAGAACCAGGTATTTACCATGACGGTAAAAGCATTTGGGGATGTCTCCATGATTCCTGCCATTGACCGGACGTATCACCGCCTCGTCCTGTTTTTTGCAGATGAAAACGGAAACACGGTCTATCAGACGGATCAGCTGGAGACAAACAATCAGGTAAGAGGGGAGCTTAATCAGCTCAATCAGGGGATTTCCGCCGTCTCTTTTCAGGATTTGGACGGAGACGGAAAGACAGATATTCTGCTGATTACTTCCTGTGAAAAGGAAGATTCCGCCGCAGGCAGGGCATATAAGGTTGGAGATGTGCTGTTTCAGAATGAAACTGGTTTTTACCGCGACTGGCGCCTCTCCGACAAGATTAACCGGTTTGGAATGAACAAGAGTATCCGGTTTATTGCCTCTTTCTTAGAGGATGGATATTCAACGGAATTCCTGTATACAGCCGCTACGCTGGATGAGTTAAAGGAACATGGATTCAAGGTGGTAGCCGAGCAGAGTTACTGGCGCAAGTTCGAGAAGCTGGGGAACCTTCTGGTGGTTCCGGGAACGTACCGGATGGCGGAATATACCGTATTTATGGTCTACCTCGTCAATGAGCAGGGCTACATCGTATGGAGCTTCCAGCCCATGGGTGACTATGAAAATCTGTATGCGCTGAAGGGCGTCGCCTGCCGAGATATTGACGGCGACGGGATGAAGGATCTGGCGGTTCTGGCGCGGTACAGCTATGAGGGAAAAGACGGTGAGACGATCCTGGAAAATGATTATTCCATCTATTACCAGAAGACGGGCGGATTCTATCCGGAAACAGAATTTAAGAAACAGTACCAGAGTAAAGACGACAGCACGATGGAGGAACTGGTGGAAAAGGCCAGGGCTTATTGGGGGTGGAGACAGGAATCATGATAAAAATACTGATAGTGGACGACGAGAAACCGATTTGCGATCTGATCGATTTGAACCTGTCGGAGGCCGGATACCACTGCACGGCGGTTCAGGATGGGGCGGAGGCGCTCAGAATCATAGAAAATGAGAAATTTGACCTCATTTTACTGGATATTATGCTGCCGGGGATTGACGGCTTCGACATTATGGAATACATACGGCCCATGGAAATACCCGTTATTTTCATTACTGCAAAATATGAGGTGAGAGACCGGGTGAAGGGGCTTAAGCTGGGGGCCGATGATTATCTGGTGAAGCCCTTTGATGTGGTCGAGCTGGTGGCCAGAGTGGAAGCGGTTCTGCGCAGATACAATAAGACGGAGAGGCGTCTGTCTGCGGGCGACGTGGTGGTCGATGTGGAGGCACGGACCGTCATGAAAGCCGGAAGGCCGGTGGAGTTGACCAATAAGGAATTTTTGCTCCTGGTCCTCTTTTTGCGGAACCGGAATGTGGCGCTGTTTCGGGAAACGCTGTATGAGAAGGTGTGGGAGGGCGAATACTCCGGCGACAGCCGTACGCTGGATTTGCATGTACAGCGTCTGCGGAAGAAGCTGAACTGGGAAAATGGCGAATTTCCACGTCTGGTGGCAGTATATAAGGTGGGTTACCGGCTTGA
>OBUZ01000823.1_pt1 | contig 13070 bp, 15 predicted proteins | sample 1494961 | NCBI WGS metagenome assembly OBUZ01 (sample SAMEA2579939, study PRJEB22360) | human gut metagenome | biome: human gut; feature: human-associated habitat; material: faeces | place: Denmark | collected 2008/2010
TACCGCTCGAAAATGCCCCTGCAGAGCTTATTATGTCAAAAGGGGATTATATTGTTAAAGGCAATAAACAGCTCTCTGATATAACGCCAGCCTGCATCATGGAGCAATACGATGAATATTTCATGATTTTATCGTACACGGTGAATAAAGAATGCGGAGATTACTCCAAACATATCCGTATTCAAGGAGCTTCTTAACGTTGGAAACTCCAAGAGATAAACTGATTACTGCCAAAAGTAAAGGTGGTACAGTCAAAGGTATAGTGCATTGGAGCTCTGATTTTGGACCAAGAAAAACAAATGCATTTTTGTTAGCGCAAAAGTTTGTTGACAGTGAAGTATTGCGACATTCAGACCCACTTACCCCTCGTATGAATGGCGATTTAATCAAGGCAGGTGCAAGGACCACAAGAATCGGAGAAGGACTTGTTCAATATGCTGATCCGAAAGCCCGGTATCTGTATTACGGCAAGGTGATGGTTGGGAGAGCACCTAAGACGGTGACAGACAAGCCGTTGGTTTACGATGGAGCGCCTACGCGTGGTGCATTTTGGTTTGAGCGGATGAAAGCTAAAGACAAAAAAACTATCCTGAAAGGAGCTGGTAAAATTGCAGGAAAATAAAAGCATGATTGAATCCGTTAGGGATTATTTTCTTGAATGCCCGATTCTCAAAGATGGCCATTTGTATATTGATTATCTCAATGAAAAACCTACAGATTACTCCATTGACCCGCTTGTGTGCAGCCCAATCGTAAAAAAGTATAGTGACGGCGGTTCGCTGCGCCGATATCAATTCGCTTTTATGTCCAGCGAGGTATATTCGCAAAGCGAAATCGAAAACATGCAGAACAGTGGATTTTATGAAAGGCTGGCTGAATGGATAGAAACACAGAACAAAATCAATAACCTTCCTGCGTTCCAGGATGTGGAAGTTCAGAGCATCGAGGTATTATCGCCCGGATGCTTATTTGATGCAGAAGGGACCGTGGCAAGGTATCAGATTCAGATGGAAATACAGTATTTAAAGGAGGCTTAAAATGAGCAAATTAGTAACAAGAGAAAAAAAGGTTGCCTTCATGGGATGCGTAGCGGAAAGTAAAATTACATATAATCGTATGCGTCATTTCACTTCCCTAAGCCGCTCCAGCAACCCAAACGAGTATTCACGCAAATATGTTGACGAAGCAGGCGAGAATACAGACGTCACAGGATATGCACCGTCTATCGCTTATGCGTTTGACCAGTATATCGATGATCCAGTACATGATGAGATCATTGCGATTTCTGACGGTGAAAAGGTCGGAGACGATGCAATCCGCACTGTTATCAATGTGGACTTCACAAAACCCGGGAAGACGGATGGGAATTTCTTCGCAATCAAACGCGATTATGCAATTATTCCAGATTCAGACGGTGACGACGAGAACACATATACGTATTCCGGTAACTTCAAATCAAAATCTGATAAAGAGGAGATTGAGGTTACTACAAAAGATGGATGGGCTACATGCGAAATTGTAGAACCAACACCAGAAAATAAAGGTTCCGACATTTAAACCGGAGCCTTTTCCAAAAGGAGTGAGCTTATGAGTCAAAAATATAATGTTCCAAAATGGGAGATAAACGGTGAGAGATTCCCTTTTGATTATGATGACATGGAGACAATCGAGCGATACAAAAGAGCATTGGCGCAAATGGGAGAAGATTCTAATACCGTTATTGTAACAGGCGATCGTTCAGATATCATAAAATCGCATTATGAGATTTTCAGCAAGGTATTTGATACGGTTTTTGGTCCCGGAACATCAGAAAAAATATTTAAAGGCAAAGTAAATTTGCGTATGTGTTTTGATGCATTTGACAGTATGGTTGGATTCGTAAATTCATGTAAACGCCGTTCAGAAGCAAATTATAATCAGCGACTACAGAAATACATGCCTGCAAATAAAGCACACAAAAGAAATCGAAAATGATAAACGCATTACTCGAAAGTTATCCGGATACTGTAATTGTACACGGAAAGCGTTATAAGATAAAAACTGATTTTAGGCATTGGATCGGGTTGAATGAAGCGATGCTCGATAAAGAATTATCAGATGAGGAAAAAGGGTATATTGCTTTGTCTTTGTTTGTGGATGATGTTCCAAACGACTCCATATGTGCAATCAATGCTCTGGCTGTATTTATGCAAGGAAACATATGCGAAAAGGAAACAGGTGCCGTCAGCAGGAAATCAAGGTATGTATTCTCATTTACGTATGATCAGGACTATATCATAGGAGCATTCCAAGAGTGTTATAAGCTGGATATTTTAAATATAAGGCATATGCATTGGTGGCATTTTAATGCATTACTCAATGCTTTGAATACTACGTGTGAGCTTAAGCAGCGCATTATGTACAGGTCTATAAAGTTGTCTGATATATCCGACAAAAAGGAAAGGAATCGTATCCGTAAAATCCAAAGACAAATTGCGATTCCTGCTCCAGAAATGAATGAATATGAAATCGCATCTGTATTTTAGGAAAGAGGTGGTAATGTGGCTGTAGATGGTTCTTTAAAGTTTGATACTAAAATAGATTCTTCTGGTTTTGAATCGGGCGTCAAAAAAATGAGCGGGTTAGCAGCAAAAGGTTTGGCGGCCATCGGTACAACGCTGGCGGGAGCCAGTGCCTACGCTATAAAAGTAGGAGCGGATTTCGAGGAAGGAATGTCGAAGGTTGCAGCTATCTCCGGGACATCGGGAAAAGAACTGGAAGCTTTAACCGAAAAAGCTAAAGAGATGGGGGCAAAAACAAAATTCAGTGCTACGGAATCTGCAGAAGCAATGCAGTATATGGCGATGGCAGGCTGGAAATCAGCTGATATGATATCCGGTATCGACGGAATCATGAACCTTGCAGCAGCATCTGGCGAAGACCTCGCCAGTGTTTCTGATATCGTAACAGACGCCTTGACTGCGTTTGGCTTGCAGGCAAAGGATTCCGCACATTTTGCGGATGTTCTGGCAGCTGCGTCGTCCAACAGTAACACAAATGTATCAATGATGGGTGCAACCTTTAAGTACGCAGCCCCTCTGGCAGGTGCGCTAAAATACTCCGTTGAGGACGTTGCAACCGCAATCGGGCTTATGGCTAATGCAGGGATCAAAGGGGAGCAGGCTGGTACGTCGTTAAGGTCGATGTTCACACGCTTGGCTAAACCGCCGAAAGAATGCGCAGAGGCTATGGATACACTTGGCATCAGTATAAAAAATTCTGATGGATCTGCAAAGCCGTTGAATCAAACGCTGCAGGACATGCGCCAGAAATTCAGCAAATTGTCTGATACGCAGAAAACGCAGTACGCTTCCGCCATCGCTGGCACAGAAGCTATGTCTGGATTATTGGCAATCGTCAATGCAAGTGATACGGACTTCAATAAATTGGCAAAAGCCATCTTCTCAGCAGATGGCTCTGCTGAGAAGATGGCCAAAACGATGAACGATAACCTAAAGGGTAAAGTAACCATCCTGGGCAGCTCTCTGGAAGGCTTAGGCATTCAGGCATACGAGAAGTTTGAGAAGCCGATGAAAAAGGCTGTGGACGGGGCGATAACTAAGGTAGAGGGATTGTCCAGGGAAATGTCTTCGGGCAAGTTATCTAGATCAATGGATAAATGCGCCGAAGGTATTGCTACGGTTGCCGATAAGGCGCTTGATCTCGCAACAGACGCAATCCCCGTCATGATAAACGGATTCGCGTTTATCGTTGACCACGGAAAAGAGGTTGTAACTGTCACGGCAGCAATCGCCACAGGTATGATGTACTACTCTAATCAGCAAAAGATTGCGAATGCCATTACCATCGCATCGGCAGCTGCTCAAAAGGTTTATGCTGCTGGTTCGTTAGTGATGGAAACCGCTACTTCACTACTGACAGGTAAAATAACTTTGCAGACAGCTGCACAAGAGGCTCTTAATCTTGTGCAAATGGCCAGCCCTCAGGGACTTCTTACGGCAGGGATCGGCGCCGGGGCCGCCGCGGATGGCATCTGCTTCGTTATGTCGATAAACTCCAAAAAGGAGACTGACGAGAATACAAAAGCTACAGAAAAGCTCGTCGATGAATATGAAGCCCTGAACGAAACGCTCGAAGAGAACAAAAAGACAAGGCAAGAATCCGTTGATGCAGCTAAGGCAGAGGTAGGAAGCGCTGACATCATGGCTCAGAAGCTGGATGATTTAAGCAAGAAAGAGAATAAATCAAACGCTGAAAAGAAGCAGATGCAATACTATGTTGAAGAGCTCAACAAAATCGTGCCTGACCTTAACCTAAAATACGATGCCGAAAAAGATGCTTTGAACAAGTCCACTGACGCCATACGGTCTAATATCAAAGCTCAAAAAGACCTGGCAATAGCAAAAGCTTATCAAGAGAATATGGCGGCTATCGCTAAAGATATGGCCGATGCGCAAATAAAGCTCGATGAAGCTACACAGCAGACCACCAAGAATGAAATAGCCCTGAAAGAGGCGAAGGAAGCCACACGGAAGGCTTATGAAGATTATGCGGCTACAGGCTTCGACGCTGCCAGTAAAGAGGCTGGCGCATGGCTAAAGGCAAACGATGCACAAGCTACAGCTCAACAGAATTACGATAAATCTCAAAAAGCTGTTGAGGATTTGAAGAACAAAATGAGCAGCTTGAACGCGGAATATGATAAAACTGATCAGTACGCACGGAAATCTTTGGATTCTGCAGACCTCGAAAAGAAATTGGCGGAGTTCACAGCTTTGGCCAAAAAGAAAGGCCGAGAGATTCCCGAGGAAATCGCGAATTCCATCAGAGAAGGTGCTTATGCTGTTCCGAAATCGGTCGATGAGCTAGGCTCTTTGATTCAATATGACGACATGATAAAGACTGCAAAAAAGAACGGATACGATGTCCCTAAATTTATATCAGATGGAATATCATCTGGCAAATTAAAGCCTGCGCAAGCGGTAAAAATGATGCAAAAAGAAATAGAATTTAGCGATATGCTTAATCAATCTAAAGCTGCCGGCACTTTGGTTCCGGAAAATATCAGAAATGCTGTTATACAAGGGAAAATGAAACCTTCTGATGCTGTACATGCGATGGAGAGTTTGGTCGAATTCAACAAGCTTCTGAATGATTCCAAAATTGCAGGTGATCAAGTGCCTGAGAATATTAGAAACGCTGTTCTCAACGGTAAGATGAAACCCGCTGATGCTGCGCAGCAGGTACAAAATCTGGTTACTTTTCAAACACTTTTAGCGAAATCAGTAGCAGCTGGAAATGATGTCCCCGAGAACATAAAACAGGCTGTAATGGCTGGTAAAACAAAGCCTAAAGATGCTGTTAATCAAATGGTTTCCGGCATGGTGGAAACCGCTAATGCTGGTAAACCAAAAATGAAAACGTCTGGTAAAGAAATTAGTGCAGGCTTTGAAGATGGAATTAACTCTAAACAGAAATCAGTGGAATCAGCCGGTAAGAATCTAGCATCTAGTGGTAGAAGCGGCGCTAAATCACAAAGCAGCTGGTTCGACTTAGGTGCATACGCAGGTCAAGGTTTTATTGATGGTCTATCAGCCATGACAGCTGATGCTATGTCACAAGCAATGAACTTTGTTACCTCCGCAATGAACGCAGGGAAAAGGGCACAGAAATCACGTTCACCATCCAGAAAATGGCGGGATGAAATCGGTATGATGGCAGGTGCAGGGTATGCGATAGGGTTGGATAACTCTACAGGCATGGTAGAGAAATCTGCTAAAGGGCTAATGGAAACAGCGATTAGCGAAGCTGAAAAGTACAGAAAAATGAGCATCCCATCTATTTCTCTTGATCCTATCAAAGCAGTTGCAATGAGCACTGCCTCAGGAGCAAGAATGCAAAGTACAGCGCAAAGCTTTTCCAATGCAGGGAATAACGTTTCTTTTCCTGATAAATTGGAAATAGTTGATAAGAGTCAAAATGAAACAACTCTCGTATTGCAGAATAGAGAAGTATTGGCAAAATGGATAGCTCCGGCAGTGAGCAGGGAGCTTGCATTTTTAAAAGGCAGGTGATGGCATGGATATAAATTTCCGAACGATAAAAAGATATGATGCAAGAATCATGTCGTTTGATTTACAAAACTCGGTCATAGAACGAAGCATCATCAATGAAGGTTTTATTCCTATAGGGGCGAAGCCTAAATTGAAGCCACGTCTGATGGAATTGAAAATAGAATTCAGAAATAAACTAAGGCTTTCGCAATTCGTTGAAGATTTGATTCAATCAGATCAAATACTAATCGATATAAATGATGGATTTATATATCGCTGCACACTTAAGCAAATGGATGGAAGTATAACATCCATAGCTAACAGATGGCATCAATTGGCAATACCGTTATATGCGATTCAGTCAGGGTCGAAGCGAAGGGTGTGTTTAAAGTATCCTGAAACGCTCGTATTCGTGGCGGGAACACATGAATGCGATGTTGTGTACGAACTTTTTCCAAAAGAAAACGGGAGCATAAATATTAACGGTATTAAAATTGATAATGTAAAGGCAGGCAGCACGTTAATCATTGACGGTATAAACAAATTGATCACTGAAAACGGTGCAAATGCTTTTGGCAGAAGTAATTTGAGAAAGTTTCCATCCCTTCCTGCGGGAGAAAATGTTGTAACGCTGGATAAAGATATCGATGCGTTTTTGTATTATTATCCAGTTTTTGCATAAAGAGAGGTGGTAGTATGCTGGCAATTGAAATAGATAACAAATGGGTTCCTATATCAGGATATACAGACTTTTTCATTGATAAAAGCGAGGAAGGCGAAGAATCGCTTTCTTTTGATATCCATAAGGATAACTCATTTTATCAATATATGAGGAGCCTCGTAAGATTGAAATCCGACGATAACATTTACTCTATTATTGGCGCAAATAAGCCTGCAGAAGTTGCAACGATAACTGCTGAATTGGATATGAGCGAATGGAAAACTGAACATTTCACAAAATGCGCAGAAATTTCTGCGTTGCAAACAAAAACAATTGTAGACGTCCTGGAATACATAAAACCTATTGGATGGGATATAGTTGGTGGAGAGTTTAGTGTAATAAAAAGAACGCCAGATTGTGAAAAATGTAATCGATACGATATTTTAATGCGTTGCAAAACGATATATGATGTCCAATATGATATTGATACCATAAGCAAGACAATCACTATTGTAGATCCTTATGCTAGTCATGATGATGGTGTGTATATCACACCGGAATTAAATATGACAGGGCTTGACTACAAAGAAACAGGAACAGGAATAGTCACAAGGTTATACTGTTACGGAGCAGACGATATGACGTTTTCCTCTGTAAACGGAGGGAAACCATATGTTGAGAATTATACTTACACCGATAAGGTTATCACAGGCCAATGGGTAGATGGAAGATACTATGATATGTCTAATTTTTTGGTAGATGCTCAAAAAAAAGTTAATGAACTTGCGGTGCCAGTTGGGTGTTATACGATAAGTACAAAAGATCTTGCAGCTTATGATGATAAGTACAAGGATTTGAAATTTAAGCTCAGGCATAACGTGCATTGCATAATTGATCCTAAAAACAATATTGACATTATCCATAAAATCGTGAATATACGCAGATACCCAGACAACGAAAGCGAAACTATAGTTACATTATCTAATGCTGCGAGAACAATCGAAAGTGAAATAAAATCGTACCAGGAAAACGTAACTGAGCTTACGCAGGATGGATATAAGAAAGAAACGACTATCCGGAATAACTCAGAAAGCATTGAACTGATTGCAAAAGGTTTAGGCGAAGCTCAGTTGAAATTGCAGGAAGACCAGATCATAGCGCTTATATCAAAGGCGATAAACAACGGTAACTCCATGCAGACCATGCAGGTGATTATAGATATTCTGGGACTAACGATAAAAAATGGCAGAATTAAGGTATACGATGGTAACAACAGCCTTGTACTCTATGTTGATCAGAATACAAAGAAATTAAATTTCTCTGGTACGATATCAGGTACGACGATAACAGGAACACTATTCGATGGTGGGACTATCAGGACAAGCGACGGGGACATAGGCGGCTGGAAAATAGATTCCAACGGATTATATAATGGTACAGTCAAAATTAAGAATAGTGGAATCACCAATATCTATACATGGGCTGACCTGTATATTATCCGTTTGATAATTATGGGTACTGTGGATGCTGATGATGATATGGTCTACCACTATGATTTTAATGGAGATGGAAAAATAACACCAGCTGATTACGCTACGTTGAAGAATAGATTAAAAGCTATGTAGGAGGTGATTGAATGGATATAGTAGTAACACAAATTAAACAGATTGGTAGAGAGATAATGCTTGACGGAAACAGTCTTGTAGGTTATCAGCACTCAGCCAATCTTTTTATTAAGCTTATTAAAGACACATCGGAAACAAATCCATTTAAGGGAATGGTGTTATCTGGTTACTGTAGCAGCTGGAAATCAGATATGCCGATTGTATGCCCTCTACAGGAAAAAGATGATGGAACATACATTTTGTTGCCTGATGGGGTGTTTGAAAACGAAGGCGATGTATATTTGTCTTTGGCAGCGATTGACGAAAATAAAATCGTTATCACATCTAACCAACTGACACTACAGGTGGATGGATCTAATAGAATTGTATCTAAAGTATCGCCATCTGAAAAGTATTGGGAAATCGAAGTGCTGAATGCTATGAAAGTGTGGTATGCCAATGTAGTTGACCCGACCTTCAACTCCAGTAATGAAAAACTGAATCAGCTAATCAGACGAACAGAAGAACACGAAGAAAAGGCGGAAGACCTGCAGAAAAAAGCAGAGGAGCAACAGACAGCAGTCGATCAATCCACTACAGCTGCAGCGCAGGCTACGCAGACAGCGAATACTGCAGCAACCAATGCCGACGAAAAGGCGGCAGCTGCGAACGCTGCAGCTCAGGCAGCAAACAAGGCAAAGAGTGATGCAGATACAGCTGCAGGAAAGGCAAATAAGGCAGCATCAGATGCTAATGTTGCAGCAAATAATGCAAACACCAAAGCCGGAGAAGCTGCAACTGCTGCATCAGAAGCGAATACAGCAAGAGATAGTGCAAATACACTTACACAGACAGTACAGCAAAAGCTGACAAATGGTGATTTTGACGGGCGTACAACCTATAACGGTATCGGTGACCCTGCAGTTGTGTTAGGTAAAAATGGTGACACATATCTGAATAAATCAAATGAAGGTCAGCACCCTAAATGGCTATATTTAAAAGAAAACGGCAAATGGACTCCTCTTTGGAATACACAAGGTATTGATGGTACAGACACAGTACCGGTAGGAGCTGGATATCTAGTATCCGGTGATACTGTTCCTCCGGGTTACAAGGAGACCACTCCCCCATTCAGCAATCCTAATCTGTTGATCAATGGAGATTTCCAAGTCTGGCAAAGGGAAACAAGTTTAACAAAACCTAACGCCATTCACAACGAGTATTTGGCTGATAGATGGATGATATTAACTTCTGCAAACATACAGAATTTAGTAGTATCCAAATCTAATCTTGGAGGAATTAGATTTCAAAACAATGGAGATAATGGATATTTTTGTATAATTCAACATGTCGAATTAGATGGGAAACAGACGTTCATGAATAATGCTAAAAAAATTACTTTGAGTTTTGAAATAGATAGTAATATGAGTTTTAACACTCATTGTACAGTTACACCCAATAGAGATATTGAATATGAAGTTAAGCAAGGAAAACATAAATATGAATTCGAATTTGACTTTATATTAGATGAAATAATGATATCAATAGGTTATTTTAATGTCTATCCTTTTAATTCAAATATAATGATTCCAAATGGCGCTGATTTTACTGTTAAATGGGTGAAATTAGAAGTAGGTTCGATAGCTACTCCTCTTGTCCCTAGACCGTATGCAGAGGAACTGATGCTGTGTAAAAGATATGGAAGATACATATATGTCGATTACACGATAAACGCTGCATCAAATTCATTTTCTAATATGATGTCGATTCCAGTTGACATGCGAATAAATCCAACATTGACGTTGAAAGCGGAAGGAACACTGACCAATATAACGAGCGAGAAAATCACACATGCGAGTTTTACAAATCGAGTGCGTTTTAGCTTTAGTGCTTCTGCAGCTGGAGTAATGAGGGTGTATGGTCGAGAGTATTGGGCTGATGCAGAAATCTATTAAGGAGGTGCTGACATGGCAAAAGTTTATGTTAAGACAGATTCAAATTCAGTAATCACAGAAATCAATAGTGAACTGTTTCTAGAATCCATAAAGGAATATGTCTTAATTGGTGAAGGTGTCGGAGATAAGTACGCACACGCACAAGGAAATTACCTTGAACATGGATTGATGGATGATAGCGGAAGATACAATTATAAGTTACTGGATGGAAATGTTGTTGAGCTGACAGAAGCAGAGAAAGAGGAATTGTTTCCAGTCCCTAAGCCTGAACCATTTGACACAGAGATTCTGGGTCAAATGGCCACAGATGCCGAAATTGAGCGTATGGAGCTAGGACAGCGCATGACTGATTATGAGCTAATAGTCTTAGAAGGAGGAGTATTGAATGTTTGAATCGATAAAAGAGCGTTATCTAAAGAACTGGGTTACAGATGCTCAGCTAGAACGTTATGTAATTTTGGGAGCAATCACGCAGGAGCAGGCTAATAAGATTAAGGAGTTAAAGGTATGAAGTGGGTACAAAAAGACTCAGATATAACTGCCACTAACGGGACTATAATTGATTCCCTAGATTCCGACAGCACAAAGGATGCACCGAGCATAAATGCAGTAAACAAAGAAATATCCGCCGCCAGAATAGGCAGAATGTTTTACATATCTCACATACCCGGAGAATCAGTGACATTTGGAAATTACGATGAATGGGTAGCTGCCGGGAAGCCTGCAGCACCATCGAAGTTTAACTAAAACAGGAGGAAAAGCATATGCACAAAATAACTATAAATAGTCGGGGCGGATTTTACCGTCTCTTTACAATCCCGAAGGGGGGGGTGCAGGATGTAACTTCCTGCACCTACAGAAGGGTGGTGTCAGCTATATAGATAGCATGACAGGTGATGTATTGTGGTAACGATGCCGATAGGAACAACAGAATACGGTGAAAGCTATATCAAATGCTCTGATGGTATAATGATTTGTTGGGGTAATGCTTTGATACCGATAGATACAAAAGGTCAAACGAACGGCAATACTAAAGTAAATTTCCCGAAATCGTTTCGTACTGTTGGGCATGTTACATTGACTAATGCTTATGTTAATACAACAAGAATAATGTGGACATCATCAGATATAACCACTACAGGATTCAATGCTTATTTTTTCACTACTGCCACACTTGAAGCAGGAAATAAGGCAATGGCTAGGTGGTGTGCCATCGGACGTTGGAAATAATACATCACGCTATCAATAGCGTATTTATGTTTAAACTAACTTTAAAACCTACTATTACAAAGTCTTATGTTGTATCTGCTACTGAATTTATAGCTGGAGAAGCCATGATGATAGGTACAGCATCCGATATAGGTATGAATATCGATAAACTGGCATCAGACATTGGTATTTCTTATTTTAGCGGAGTATCAAGAAATGAAAGCTTTTTATATAATCTATATGCTTATACGGGAGGAAGCAAAATATATTTTGTAACAAACATTACACAGAGGTTAGGGTTTAAGATTATTTGGCAAGAATATATCTGACACCACAGCAGGAACAGCATCCGCTGTTTATGTTTAAATTACTAATTAGCAATGATACAGGATGGGAAAGTTTATACGGATCAACTATCAGAGGACGAATTAAAAACGGTATAGCCACGCTTGTGTTTGAAGGATTTGCATTTAATGGAACACCAGGCGCAGATACACTAATGTATACCATACCTCAAAGATATTGGCCAAGTGCAGAGATATATTTTAGTGTCTTTTCTAATAGCACAGAGCCAGTAGCGTATGGATGCAGGATACAACTTACAGGTGACATCAGAGCATATGCAAGAAATGCCACTGATAATGTTATAGGCTGTATATCTTATCCTGTGAAATAAAGGAAGTGATCCAAAGTATCTCGCATGGGCGTGCGTTAAACGCCCTACATATTGCCAAGAATGGCGGAAAGAGATGAGGTATATGAAACATATGGCACAAACAATCACAGACAACTACAACGCATTTGTGGGCACTGTTATAGCAGTTATCAGCGTGATATTCGGAGAACACTGGTATCTGTTTGCGTTGTTCCTTGCACTTAATATAGCAGACTGGGTAACAGGTTGGATGAAGTCAAGAATCATGAAAAAAGAAAATTCAGTAAAGGGTTGGCAAGGAGTACTTAAAAAGATTGGATACTGGATCATGATCACGTTTGCATTTATGGTTGCAGCGGGCTTGATCGAAATCGGTGAGATAATCGGTGTAGACTTGCAGATTACAACACTGCTTGGATGGTTCGTGCTGGCCAGTTTGATTGTGAATGAAGCACGTTCCATCTGTGAAAACTTTGTTGAAGCTGGATTCAACGTACCAAAAATTTTGAGCAACGGCTTAGCTGTTGCCGACAAACTTATTAACAAAGAAAGCGAGGACGAAGAATAATGAAGATTTTGCTTATTGCAGGGCATGGTGCAGGCGATCAAGGAGCTTCCGGCTGCGGATACAAAGAAGTAAATTTGACTAGAGAGCTGGTCAACCTAATTGTACCGAAGCTTAGAAAGTATGCAACTGTGGATGTGTACAACGTAAACCGCAGCGCATTCTATGATGTACAGAACGGTACATTCAAAATCAGTAAGTACGATTATGTGCTGGAAGTACATTTCAATGCATTTAATGGATCCGGACACGGAACAGAAATCTTTGTAACAGACAGTGAGCAGTATACCGATGTAGAACAGTCCATCATGAACAATTTGGGAAAGCACTTCGTGAAGCGTGGTGGCTCCGGTGTCAAGGTGACAAAC
>OBUZ01000829.1_pt1 | contig 13035 bp, 15 predicted proteins | sample 1494961 | NCBI WGS metagenome assembly OBUZ01 (sample SAMEA2579939, study PRJEB22360) | human gut metagenome | biome: human gut; feature: human-associated habitat; material: faeces | place: Denmark | collected 2008/2010
TAGGAGCCGTTTCTGGTGCCCGTGGAATTCTACTGCCAGCCGACGCTCAAGACATTTCTCCCCGAGCAGCTGGGATGGATCTTCGGTGTGGTCACCTGCCTGGGCTACTTAGGCGTCACCATCGGCAGTAAAGCGGCCGAGGCAGCCATGCAGTCCAAAAAAGCAGTGCTCACACCACAAAAGAGCTGGCGTACATACTGGATCCTGCGTTTCCTTCTTGTGTTAAGCGTCGCCGCCCTGGGATTTACCCACCGGGTCTGGCTGTTTCTGGCCCTCTTCGTCCTGGTCTACATTGTGTTGGGCGCCGGGAATCTGATTGAAAATACAATCTTCCACGAGGCCGTCGGCAATGACCAGCGCGCAAGCATGATGTCGGTTCTCTCCCTGTCCCTGCGGGCCGGAGGGCTGGCCGCCTCCGTACTGGGAAGTCTGATCGTAAGCGGTCTTTCCCTGTCGTACGTCTGGCTTCTGTTTCCTCTGTTTTCAGCACTCACCATTGGCGGAATCATGATTTTCCACTACCGGGCCGGAACGCGCCGCCACGCCGCCGAAGCTGGCTATTAAACCTACATCACCCCGGTTTCCTCCAGCTTGCGCTCGAAGAAATCGTTCATCCTGATCACCTGTTTTCGCAGAACCACGCCCACAAACAGGGAGATGGGCAGATATAAGAGGACCTTTGCCATATCCTCGCGGTATGCATTTCCGTAGATACCGCCGACGCACTCCCTCATGGCGTTAATGGCGTGTGTAAACGGCAGCATCGGATTGACCATACGGAAGAAATGCGGCGTCACCTCGATCGGGAAGGTTCCCCCTGCCCCAGCCACCTGAATAACGAGCAGAACGACCGCCAGGGCCTTCCCCACATCGCCGAAGGAGATGGTGAGCGTGTAGATGATATTGACAAACACCACGCTCGCCAGAACCGCCGCCAGCACGAATTTCGCCGGCTCCAGGCACTGGATCTTCAGCAGGTAAAGGTCTCCCAGCGACACGATTAGCGCCTGCGCCACACCGAACACCATAAAGATGAAGTACCTACCAAAGTATTTTTCATACGCCTTACCGCCATGAATTTTCTCGTCCTCCACGACACGGCACTTCAAAACAGCCACCAGGACCAGACCGCCCACCCATATGGCGAGAATCGTGTAAAACGGAGTCATGGCCGAACCGTAATTTTCAATGGGATAAATTTGATTCTCCTCCAGATTCACCGGAGATGACAGGAAATCCCCCATGGTCTCCGGATCATTTTTCATGATCTCCACAATCTTGGCCAGCCGCTCGCTCTCCTCCACGGATTCCACCTCATCGATGATGCGGTCCAGTTTTTCCTCACCGGCCGCGATCATGGACGCAGTCTGATCCAGCGTCTCGATCAGACTGTCAAAGGAACCCGTGGTCTGAGTCAGGGTGCCGTCAATCTGCGGCAGAAGTCCGTTGATACCGACTGCGTAATCGGACGCGGCGGAAATACTGTCATAAAGACTGCCCAGTCCTGCCGTCAGGGCCGGTTTCACCTGGCTGTGATACTGATCCGTAATCCGCGCCCCCTGATCCATCATCTCATCCAGTGATTTCCTGATCTCCTGTCTGGCGTCCTCCGGAAGCTTCCCCGTCCTTAAGACCGTGTCCTCTGCCGTCTCTATCATATGTATCATATTTTTCTGCCTGTCGATCTGGCTGGTAATCATATCGGACAGCACTCCCAGAACCTTTCCCGGTCCGGGAATCTTTTCCTTTAAATTGTTCACCAGATCGAAAAGCTTCTGGTTCACATTCAGCATTGTATTTAAAACGTCAGAGGCCTTGTTTAATTCCCCTGCCGCCGCGTTCGCATCGCGGTCCCAGCGGTCAATGGCATCGCGGACCGAGCGGTCCACAGAGTCCATCAGGCCATCTTCGATGTCCAGCACATTTCCCACGCTGTCTGTCATGGTGTCGGACAAATCCTCTGAGGTGCGGATGAGACGGCTGGCTTCCGCCCCCGTGTCCTGCCCCGACTTAAGCAGCTCCCTGGAATCCGGAAGCATTGCCTGAACACTGCTTAAAAGACCTTTTCCCGCGGTCAGAGACGATTTTAATGCGCCGACCGAGCTGCCCATTAAAACCAGGTCATTTCTGGCATCCTTCATGGAGGACACCATCTCATCCGCCAGATCCTCCTTCTTCCCTTCCACCGTACCGTAGGTGACGTGAAATGCCTTTCCCAGTGCCTCTGAAGAAGCGCTGATCAGGGATTCATTCACCTGCTGCTGGATGGTGCTGACGCCCTTATCCGTTATTTTCGTGGCGATTGCATTTTTCTTTTCATTCACATAGTACTGAAGCGTCGGCTTCTGAACGTTCGACGTGAAGATGCTGGCCGTCTTCTCGCTGAAGTCCTCCGGAATGATGACACAGGCGTAATAACGGCCCGCCTTCACGCCCTCCACCGCCTGTTCCTCATCCACAAACTGCCATCCAATCTGATCATTTTCATGGAGATTGGAAATAATCATGTCACCGATGTTTACGGTGGTGTCCAGCTGTTCGATCCGTGTCCCCTGATCCAGACTGGCCACAGCCACCCGGAGCCCCTTCGTATTGCCGTAAGGATCCCAGTTCGCCGCGATGTTGAACCACGCATACAGCGACGGCAGTATCATGATTCCCAGCGCTACGATAACCGCCACCGGATTTTTTCCTATGTTCTTTATATCTCTGAGAAATATGGCCCATATCTGCTTCATCTTTCCAAGCCTCCTTGTTTTGCCCTGATGTGTGTTTAGAAGTGTGTTTATCTTTTTAAACGTAATGGATTATAGCGGTGTGGAAATTAAAAGTCAATAGGCAGATTGGGGGATGTGTCGTATTCCTGTTTCAGAAGAAAATCGCAGGAGAAAAAAAAAGAATCCCCGCCGCGCATTCCGATCTGCGCAGCGGAGATTCTTTTCTCTGCTTTTTTATCTGCTTTTTATTTCTGTTTATGTATCATTTTTCTTTTTATTCTATTCGTTCTAACGCTGTTTTTCTTCCGTAGTCGCACCGTGAATCAGAGCGTGTTTGAAAAGTGCTCTAACGCATCATCATGAAAGGAATATTCTGTCCGTTCATGCCGCTGTTCTGATTTCCGCCGCAGCTCTGACCGTTGGTGCAGTTCTGGTTGCCGGAGCAGCTCTGACCGAAGCCGCAGGATCCGTTATCTGCACAACCCTGACCGTAGCCGCAGGATCCGTTGTCCGCACAGCCCTGACCGTAACCGCAGGATCCGTTACCCGCTAAGTTCTGACCGAGACCGCAGCCCAAGCTGCTTCTGCTGCCCGTACCCGCGCCCAGCTGATTTAACATATTTGCCAAATTGCCGGTCTGTCCGCTGCAGTTAGTCATATAACCATTCATACCATTGCCGCCTCCAACTACCTGAAAGGTCGCTGCGTGAGCCGTCATCGGTACACTCGCGATGCTCAGTGCGGTTGCTGCTGCCAGAACAAATAATGGTAACTTTCTCATGATAGAGTCCTCCTTGTATATTACAAAATTGTTACATTTCTGTTACAAAATGTATCATAACATACCGGAACCGCTTTATCACTAGGAGAAAAATGGCAATTTCCCGCTTACTCTGCCAGCTCCAGTTCATCCATGGCTAGCTTTAAGGCTCCCATGATTCCCTGATTGTCATTCAGGCTTGGAAGAACGATATAGCTGTCCAAATCCTCCAGCTCCTTTGTCCGGATATAGCCGTTTAGCTGGCGCTTCACTTCTTCTCTCACCAACGGCATCATGTGCTCCTGATGCATAACGCCTCCGCCCAGAATGATTCTCTGAGGAGACAGGATCACGATGTAATCCACGATGGCCTGACCGATGTAGAAGGCCTCCATCTCCCATACTTCCTTCCTGTCTGCAAGCTCGATTCCTTTCTTGCCCCAGCGCTCTTCAATGGCTGGTCCCGCAGCCAGACCTTCCAGACAGTTTCTGTGATACGGGCATTTTCCCGCATACGTGTCGTCCGGATGCTTCGCTAAAAGCACATGGCCGCCTTCCGGATGAAGCATGCCGTGGAGCAGCTTTCCGTTGGAAATGATTCCGGCGCCCACTCCGGTTCCGATGGTAAAGTACACGCTGTTTTCCAGCCCCTTTGTGATGCCCCAGGTCGCCTCACCCAGCGCAGAGCCGTTCACATCCGTGTCGAAGCCAACCGGAACACCCAGTGCCTCTTGGAACGCGCCTACTATATTATAATTGGCCCATTTCAGCTTCGGTGTCGTGGTAATGTATCCGTAGGTCTCTGACTTTCTGTTTAAATCGATGGGACCGAAACAGCCGATTCCCAGCGCTTCGATCTCCTTGTCCTTAAAATATGCAATCAGCTTCGGCATCGTAATCTCCGGTGTCTCCGTCGGAATCGAAACCCGCTCAAATATCTCACCCTGTTCGTTGCCGATGGCACAAACCATCTTTGTTCCGCCTGCCTCTAATGCTCCAAGTCTCATCTCATTACTCCTCCTGTCTGTATTCTTCCTTTATCTGAATCCCGATGTGCCGCAGCTTCCTACAGAGTCCCTGACTCCGGATTGGAACAGATCACCGACATCTTTCCTTCAAATCTCAATTCTCCCGCTCCTGCCGGAACGATAAAATGCTGTCCCGTTTCCAGCGGAATTCCGTTTACATAGCCTTTGCCGCTGATCACGCTGACATTGGCAAAAAACCGGCTGAATTCCCTGGTAAACACGCCGTCGATCTCATACTTGTCCACAGAATAGAACGGACACGTAATGAGGTGCGTGTGCACAGCCCCCGGTATCTTTTCCGTAAAGGTGTCACAGGAGGCCTCTTTAAACGGCGCCTCGATGGTCGCAATACTCTGTTCCACGTGCAGCTGCCTCGGTTTTCCATCGGACAGTCTGTCATAGTCGTAGACACGGTATGTAATATCACTGCTCTGCTGGGTCTCCAGAATCAGAGTCCCGCCCTTGATGGCATGGACGCATCCCGGATTGATCTGGAAGAAGTCGCCCTTCTTCACCGGGACCTTGCGGATAAATTCGTCCCACTGATGGCCGCGGATCATGGCTTCCATCTCCTCATGGCTCCCTGCATGGTGGCCGATGACAATCTCCGTCCCCGGGTCACAGTCCAGAATATACCAGCACTCTGTCTTTCCCAGCGATCCATCCTCATGAACCTTCGCATACTCGTCATCCGGATGAACCTGAATGCTTAAATCCGCCTTTGCATCAATAATCTTGACGAGAAGAGGGAACTGATCTCCCGGATAATTCCCGAAAAGCTCCGGCTTCTCTTCCCACAGGCTGCTCAGCAGCCGTCCGTCATACATACCGCCGGCGATCCGGCAGTCTCCATTCTTATGGGCGCTCACAGCCCAGCATTCGCCTGTCGTATCGCTTGGAATCTCATAGCCGAACACGTCGCGAAGCTTCGTGCCTCCCCATATTGCTTCCTTGAACACAGGCTCCATAAACAGCAGTTCCATATGTTTTCCTCCTTATTATGACTCATTATACCACCCCTCAATGGTGTCTGTCATAGTACCATTTTACTCGAATAAAGGAAAAAGGGAAAGAGGAAATTTCAAATATCGTGAAGAAATTGACAAATAAGGTACGCAGACCCCGGCGGGGTTGCGTACCTTATATTTTCACTTCATTTTCTCCTGCTTCCTGCAGCCTCTTACTTCCCGTAAACTTCAATCTGCGTCAGCGCCGGGAACGGAGACGGATCATCTGCCTTGATCAAATTGCTGAGCTTCAACCAGGTGATTCCCTTTTTCTCAATTCTGAACTCATGAGGCTTCACGCTCTTTTCCATATCCACCACTTCCGTGGTGCCGTCGGAAAAGGTAAATGTCGCCTTTACCCACCAGTTATCATGAGGGAAATCGGCTCTCGTAACGAGAACAATTCTGTCAAAATCCACGGGACGGCCGAATTCCAGGGTCATCTCTGCATCATCCTGACGGTTAATTCCCCAGGACTCATACGGCCATTCACCGTGAGATTCGTTGGAAACCACGCCGTCAATGGCATTGCGCGCTGCGAACACCGCTTCGCCGCGTGTCTCCACATTCGCATACACATGGGGATAACATCCCGGATCGCCGTGCTGATCCATCACGTTCTTCGCAAGATTGCGGTAAGCCGCGCTCTCATACGCCTCCGCTGTTCTCATGGTCAGATAGTGTTTCTCCCCGGCAAATGATTTTGGATTATAGGAAACCTTCTTCTCATTAAATGGGATCCCATAAACCACTTCCGGCTTCGTGATATAAACAAGCGCCTCGTCCATGGTGTCATCCACACGAACCACGTAGTGCTGGTTTACTGCGTCTGTCGTAAATGTGATGGTATCTCCTTCGCAGTACGCGCCCTCGTAAACGAGAACGGCCCGTTCCTCACCGCAGACAGAGCTTTTTACCGCGCCATTTTCATCTTTTATGGTAATCGATACTTTCGCCATCGTCTATTCCTCCTGTTCAAAATAATCTTTATATTCCACATCGATCTGGTGTTTCATGCGTTTCATGCTGTAATAGAGATGTTCCTTCAGGGAACGCTCCAGCCCGGCAATATCCTTTTTCTCCAGCAGTTCAAAGAGCTCCGTATGCTCCCGTATGATCCTGGTAAAATCCGTCTCTGTAACGAAATCCAGCATACGGAACCGGGTATAGTGAAGCTGCTGCGCCTGAATCATATCCCAGAGCTTCATCTTGTCCGTGGCCCGGAACCAGATAGCGTGCATCTCCGCATCCATACGGTAGAACTGTTCCGGCTCGAATCCCTTCTCCTGAATGAGGGCCTGCTGCTTTCTGATCATGTAGCGGACCTCCTCCATCCACAGCGGAGTCGCAATGTCCACAAAATCCCGCATGACCATGGTCTCCACCGCCACACGCATATAGATCATCTGCTTGATATTGCTCAAATTTAAAAGCGTTACCTGAGTGCCGGAATAGGGCACGGAAATGACGAACCCCTGCTCCTGCAGTCTTCTGACCGCTTCTCTCACAGGCGTCCTCGAAACGCCGAAACGCTCGCAGATCTCATTCTCACTGATCATCTGCCCCGGTTTCAGCTCCAGGTCCAGTATCTCCCGCTTTAACGTCTCAAAAACGAGCTCCCCGCGGTTTTTATAGGCTTTCGTCTTCTCTTCCATGGCACCTCTCCGTCATCATTTCTAAAAAACATGCCATGAGCTCTGCCGGAAACAGAATCATGGCATGAATATTCGTTCTTTTATAACCAGGCTTAAGTACACCGGGTGCTCATAGTATAGCATAACCTTTCTTTGCGGTCAATTACCGGCTATGCAGCGTTACCGTTCCGCCGGTCCCTGTTTCCAGTCATTTACTGCGGCTGCTTGCCGATATAAGCCAGGATACCGCCGTCTACGTAGAGAACGTGTCCGTTGATGAAATCAGATGCATCGGAAGCTAAGAATACTGCCGGTGCAGCAAGGTCTTCCGCTTCTCCCCAGCGTCCTGCCGGTGTCTTGGAAATGATAAACTGGTCAAATGGGTGTCTGGAGCCATCCGGCTGTGCCTCACGTAACGGGGCAGTCTGAGGAGTCGCTATGTAGCCAGGTCCAATGCCGTTACACTGAATGTTGAATTCACCGTATTCAGACGCAATATTCCTGGTCAGCATCTTTAAGCCGCCCTTTGCCGCCGCATAAGCGGATACAGTCTCACGTCCAAGCTCAGACATCATGGAGCAGATGTTGATGATCTTGCCGTGTCCCTTCTTGATCATAGACGGAATAACTGCCTTGGAAACGATAAATGGAGCATTTAAATCAACGTCAATCACCTGTCTGAACTGCTCAGCGGTCATATCGCACATCGGGATACGCTTGATAATACCGGCATTGTTCACAAGAATATCAATCACGCCGACTTCGCTCTCGATACGGGCTACCATCTCATTCACAGCAGCCTCATTGGTTACGTCACATACGTAGCCGTGTGCATCGATTCCCTCTTCTTTATAGGATGCAATTCCCTTATCTACTAATTCCTGCTTGATATCGTTAAACACGATCGTTGCGCCGGCTGCAGCCATTCCCTTTGCCATTGCAAAACCAATTCCGTAGGAAGCACCTGTAATCAGTGCAACTTTTCCGTCCAGCGAAAACTTGTCTGTTAAGTAATCCATGTTCATGATTTGTTTCTCCTTTACTTATTTCTTTTTTGGTCTGGTCAGTTATTCCGTCATCCCGGTCTGTTTTTAAAAATGTATTCAAATCTTTAAATTTGTATACAACCTCAATGACTTGTATATAGACTAGCATAATGTATTCAATTTTACAATGTGCAATATCACCAAACTATATTCCCTTTTTTTGTCATTATTTTTTCTTATCCGGATGATCGGCTCTTAAAAACCTGCGTGTGTCTGAAAATTGCTTTTCGTCAGCTGTAAGTCACACGTTGTGGGAAATTGAGTCCCAATGGAGGAGGAGGTGCAGCGGGCTGCGCTGACTGTATAGGGGCTTAATATGCTGCGAAGCGGAGTGGGCAGCGGGTGGAATGGATTTTCAGATATGCGCTGGGGAAACGCAGGAAAAAAGCTTTTATAAAACGGCTTATTTCTGCGTTTCATAAAAGCTTTTCTGTTTTTGGCTTTTGGCTTTTGACCTTTGGCTTTTCTTTTCTTTTCTTTTTTCTGTTTCCTGTATCCTGTTTCCTGTATCCTGTTTCCTGTATCCTGTTTCCTGTTTCCTGTTTCCACCGGCACTCAATGTGCCGGCGGATTTTATCGTGTCAACGAATATCCGTTTTTACGGGGGGATTAGTGGCAGTTACATCCACATCCGCTTTCATTAGCAGTACCAGGAGCCGTAATCGGCATTACGTTGTTATTATTGCCTGCCCAGAAGCCATCTCTGAAGCCGGTCTCATAACCTGCGTTAAAGCCTGCGGCATAGCCGCGGCGGAACTGGCAGCTGGCCCAGTCATTCGGTCTGCAGCACCAGGAATTATTATTATTGTTGTTATTGTTATTATTTCCCCAGGAAACACATCCACAATTACATCCGCAATTCCATCCACAACCTACATTACATTTATTATTACAACAACACATATGATTGATCTCCTTTAATTTATCAGGTTTGTACTATATCATATGCGAATATACCTTAGATGTGCATAATGGAAACATTCACTGCTGCTTACAGGATAGCCCAAACTCAGACACGGAACATGATTCTGTTTTTGAACTCCTGTGCCTTTCCCTCGTTCCAGTCGTGAACCGGTCTGTAATAACCGGCAATTCTGCTGTAGACCGCGGCGCGGCCTCCGCATTTTGGACACACGTTCTGCCTTCCCGGCAGATATCCGCAGGACTGGCAGATAGAGTAGATCGGCGACAGCGTATAATAAGGAATATCATGACCAGTCGTTATGTCGTGCAACAGATCCCGCGCCTTCCTCCAGTCGTCAAACTCGCGTTCCATATAAACATGGAACACGGTTCCTGCCGTATAAAGCGGCTGCAGCTGATCCTGATTCATCAGAGCAGTTTCCAGGGAACCATCGTAGTCCGCAGGCAGCTTCGTGCTGTTCGTATAATACGGCGCATCTCCTTCGTGACCTGCCGTCCTGATTCCAGGAAATTTCTCCTTATCCAGCATGGCGAAACGGTAGGTAGCCGACTCAGCCGGCGTCGCCTCAAGACCGTAGAGATCCCCGTATTCCAGCTGGTATCCCACGATCTTTTCCTTCATATGATTTAACATGGCAGCGGCAAACTGCCTCGTCTTCTCTGATTCCATGCCCTCTCCCAGCCACGGTGCATTCAGACCAGCCTCATTCATCCCGATAATGCCGATGGACGAAAGATGGTTGCTAAAATCAGACAGATAGCAGGCCGTATATGGGTACAGGCCATTCTTCAGCAAATTGGAGATCACCTCACGTTTCGTCCGCAGGGAACGCGCCGCCAGATCCATCTTCTCATCCAGTTTCTCATAGAAATCCGCCTCATTCTTTGACTGATACGCAATCCTTGGCAAATTGATCGTAACCACGCCGATCGATCCCGTATGTTCCCCATATCCGAAGAAACCGCCTGCTTTGCTGCGCAGCTCATGTAAATCAGGAGTTACCCCGTCATAGGAAATTCTCACATCTCCCGGTGTCAGTCCGCTGCGGACGTAATTCGTAAAATACGGCGTACCGTAATGGGAAGCCAGCGAAAACAAAAGCCGGTTTCTCTCATTATCAGACCAGTCGAAGTCCGGAGTCAGCCCATAGGACGGGATCGGATACTGAAAGCCGAGTCCGCTGGCATCGCCCTCCAGCATAGTCTCCAGAAATGCCCGGTCCACCATATCCAATTCCGCCTGGCACTCCCCATACGTGAAATCCATCTCCTGTCCACCCACGATGGCCTTCTGCGATGCCATATCCTCCGGAACCATCAAATCCAGGGAAATATGGGAAAATGGTGCCTGAGTCCCCCATCTGCTCGGCGTATTTACGCCAAAGACAAATGCCTCCATACACTTTTTCACCCGGTCATACGAGAGGTTGTCCGCCTTGACAAAAGGCGCCAGATACGTATCAAAAGAAGAAAATGACTGGGACGCCGCCCATTCATTCTGCATAATTCCCAGGAAATTAACCATCTGATTGCAGAGCGTGGCCAGATGCTTCGCCGGAGATGCCGTAATCTTTCCGGTAATTCCGCCGAGCCCGTCCATCAGGAGCCTCTTTAAAGACCAGCCACAGCTATAACCGGTCAGCATGGACAGGTCATGAATATGAAGATCACCGCCTATATAAGCCTCGGAAATTTCCTTATCATAGATTTCCGTCAGCCAGTAATTGGTCGTAAACCGCGCCTGAGTTATTTAAAATAAGACCGCCCACGGAGTATGTGACCGTAGAGTTCTCCTTCACCCGCCAGTCTTCCACCTTCACATAGTTGTCCACCACATCTTTATAATCCAGCGTTGTCTTACCGAGATTCCTGATCTTCTCCCGCTGTTTCCTATATAATATGTATGCCTTCGCCACGTCCGTATAGCCGGCTTCCTCCAGCACCTTCTCCACGCTGTCCTGGATATCCTCGACAGCAATCTGGTCGCCCTTCATCTTCCCCTGAAAATCAGACGTCACTCTGATCGACAGCAGTTCCACAATATCCTCCGTATAAAATTTCCCCGTTGCCTTAAACGCCTTCCTTATAGCTTCGGAGATCTTTTCCAGATGAAATTCTACGATTGCCCCATCACGTTTTGCTACTAAAATCATGCCTGTCCCCTCTTTCCTTGTGTCTCATTTGCTCTTACAATACTCTTACAAATATACCAGATTTCCCGTGAAGTCACAACATGCAATAAGCCGAAATACTGTATACACAATATCTTGAGTAAAGGTTTCAACTGCTAACCTGATACTTGTCCCAATTCAAATGTACACATTTTTTTCATAATTTCATCAAAGAATCTTCACATATCCCATGTATAGTAATACATGTAACAGAGAAAAACCAAACAAAACTTTTTTTCATACTCTGGCCGGCAAGAATCCCCCTCTTGCCGGCCCCTCCCTTTTTATCAGCAATTATTCTTTACATCAAAGCTGGGATTGAAAGCATAAAAATTCTTACTGTCTAAATTATCCTGGGTAATCCGCAGCGCCTCACCAAATCTCTGGAAATGCACAATTTCTCTTTCCCTTAAGTAACGGATCGGGTCACAAACATCCGGATCGGTCACTACGCGCAGAATATTGTCGTAGGTGCTCCGTGCCTTTTGTTCTGCCGCCATATCCTCTACCAGATCGGTGATCGGATCGCCTTTCGACTGAAACTCGCAGGCATTAAACGGAATTCCGCCTGCGGCCTGCGGCCAGATACCCGTAGTGTGATCAATGTAATAAGGGCCAAAACCTGATTCCACGATCTGCTCCGGCGTTAAGTTCCTGGTGAGCTGATGAACGATTGTCGCTACAATCTCAAGATGAGCGAGTTCCTCTGTTCCAATATCCGTGAGGAGTCCCTTGCACTCCTTATATGGCATGGCGTAGCGCTGGGATAAGTAGCGCATGGAGGCACCCATTTCGCCGTCTGGCCCCCCGGATTGTAAAAACAGATAATGTATTAAGGTATCTGGCTACATACTCTGACAGTGTGAAAAATATAATCATAAGGGAAAGAAGGGGAAAAATGAACAGAACAGACGAAATGTTTTTTGAGATGATTGAAACATATCAGCGACATGCCCAGGCTGTCAGAAACGCAAAATACCAGGAGACCCGTGAGATGGCCGAACTGGTCCTTGATACGGATATTACTGCAATGTGGTTTTTGACGCAGAAGACACAAGGCACCAGATGCCGGCTGATGTAGGAGACAGGACGGAGCCATGGGGGAGCTGCCGCCCTGCTGATTAATGAGCATACTTATATAACGTTTTGCGGATCACGATGTGATGCAAAAATGGATAAAAAGGGCGAAATACTGACCGATTATTTTATCGACAACCACACAATCCCCGCGCCGATCAGCAGCACTGCCACCACCTTCAGCGCGCGGAGCGCCATCAGTTCATAGTGGATCCGCGGTATGATATTCTGCTTTTTCATTTCTTCTTTGATCTTTTCGAAATCTTCCATTTCTATAGCCCCCTTACCTTATTAATCGCAATAATTACAGTATACACATATTCCCATAATTTTGGCAATACTATTTATCATCTTGCCACGGTAAACTTATTGCAAAAGGGGATATGCTATGATTACGTTTGATCCGTTATGGAAGACATTAAAAGATAAAAAGATTACTCAATACGATTTGATTGAGCATTACGGAATAAGCAGAGGAATGTTGGATAATCTGAAACACAATAGGAGCATAACACTCAAAACGCTGAATGAACTATGCAATAAATTTAAATGTGATGTCACCGATATTATAAGATATACTAAGGATAATTAGGCGGCCCGTTGGACCGCCCTCTTGCTGTTTATTTATTGTTACTATACTCTTTTATAAATTTCCATATCAGATCATGCAT
>OBUZ01000830.1_pt1 | contig 13027 bp, 8 predicted proteins | sample 1494961 | NCBI WGS metagenome assembly OBUZ01 (sample SAMEA2579939, study PRJEB22360) | human gut metagenome | biome: human gut; feature: human-associated habitat; material: faeces | place: Denmark | collected 2008/2010
GAGGCCTCAATGACGTCTGTGGAGGCTCCCTTGCCCACAATGGGCTTGGGCTGCCCGAAGTCCACATGAACCGTGACTTCTCCCAGAGCGTCCTTCCCTTCGGAAGCGGCGTTGACGCTGTAGCCTTTCAGCGTGCCTTTGCGCTTAGTGATGCGTTCAATAGCCTTGATGACGGCATCCACGGCGCCGTTGCCTGTAGAGCTGTCTTCAAATTTCTTGCCTTCCTTGAGCAGTCCCACCGTAGCCGTGGGACGCGCGTGGCTGCCCGCCACGAATTGCAGGAAGTCCAGTTCCCATAGGCCGGTGGAGGCATGCAGGGAGTCGTCCACAATGGCGGAAAGATCATCATCATAAACGAATTTTTTGGAGTCGCCCACTTTCTTGAAGCGTTCAAAGACGGTGTTGACTTCCTCTTCCGTGAGGACATGGCCCAGCTGTTCCAGCCTGGATTTGACGGCAGCGCGCCCGGAATGCTTGGTGAGCGGGAGTTCCGTGGCGCCCCAGCCGACCGCCTGCGGGTCCATGACTTCATAGGTTTCCCGGCAGTTGAGGATGCCGTGCTGGTGGATGCCTGAAGAGTGGGCGAAAGCGTTTTCCCCCACGATGGCTTTGGACCGCTGCACCTGCATGCCGCTCATGCGGGCCACGATGCGGGAAGTGCGGACGATTTCCTTCGTGTTGATGTTGTCCGTGACGTCTCCGAATTGCCCGGCGCGGGTGCGCAGGGCCATGATGACTTCTTCCAGAGCCACGTTTCCGGCGCGTTCGCCGATGCCGTTAATGGTTCCTTCCACCTGGCGGGCTCCGGCGCGGACGGCTGCCAGGGAGTTGGCTACGGCCAGCCCAAGGTCATTGTGGCAATGCACGGAGATGACGGCTTTGCCGATGTTCGGCACATTTTCTTTCAGGTGGCGGATGATGCGGTAGAATTCGTCCGGAGTAGTGTAGCCCACAGTATCCGGAATGTTGACGGTCGTGGCGCCGGCGTCGATGACTGTTTCCACGACTTTGGTCAGAAAATCCAGGTCTGTGCGGGAAGCGTCCTCCGGGGAAAATTCCACATCCTGCACGAATTGCTTGGCATAGGATACGCCTTCCGCCGCCATGCGCAGAATTTCGGATTCCGCTTTTTTCAATTTGAACTGCATGTGCAGCTTGCTGGTTGCCAGGAAGATGTGGATGCGGGCGCGTTCCCCGGCGGGTTCCAGGGCCCTGGCCGCCGCTTCAATATCCGCCTTCACGCATTTTTGACACCCTGCGATGCGGCATTTTTTGATTTCGCGGGCGATGGTGTGCACGGCTTCAAAGTCGCCATCGGAGATGCAGGGAAAGCCGGCTTCAATCACGTCCATGCCCAGCCGTTCCATTTGCCGCGCCACTTCCAGCTTTTCGCGTAGGTTCATGGATGCTCCGGGGCATTGTTCTCCATCGCGCAGGGTAGTGTCAAAAAAATAGATTTGATCGGACATAGGTTAATGATGTTAAGCGGTGGCATGATAATGTTTTGCTCCGGTAACGCAAGCCCTACGCGCTGCATGCTTTCACAGAGCGTCCGGGCGGCGGAAGAGAACCGCCGGAGCAAAGAATGACGGAACCTCCCTTTGCCTAAAAGGAGGAGCTTTGTAGGATGGAAGGGTGAAGATCAGATTTTACCTGAATGACCGGGCGGAGCGCGTCATGGCTCTGTGGAGCGAAAGCCGCGGAGAATACCTGGCGGCGGACTCCGTGCTTGCCGAGGTGGATGCCTGCATTTGCGGGGAAACGGGATCCTGCGGGGAGGAAATAAAGCGCATTGCCGCGTTTCTGGATAATACCGCCGCCAAAGCTGTTGACCCTGAATGGACGATTGATACCGCGCTGCCCTGTTCCCCTTCCAAGCTGGTGTGCCTGGGAAAGAGCTATGCAGACCATGCGAAGGAGTTTGACGGGGATTCCGTACAGGAGCCGGCTGTTTTCCTGAAATCGCCTTCCGCCATTACTTCCTGCAGCGATGTCGTTTTGTATCCGCCCGGCTGCGACAAGCTGGATTATGAGATTGAATTGGCCGTAGTGATTAAGGAGGTGCTGAAAAACGCTTCCCCGGAGGAGGCCGCGCGGGCTATCAGCGGCTATACGCTGATGTGCGACTATTCGGAAAGGGCCAACCAGCTGGAACATGGCGGACAGTGGACCAAGGGAAAGAGTTATGACAGCTTTGCCCCAATGGGCCCCACGTTCATTTCCGCTGATGAACTTGGGGACGGAGCCGGCATTCCCCTGGAATTGAAGGTGAACGGGGAAGTGCGCCAAAGCGGCAATACGGACGGCTTGATCTGGCCTGTTCCGCGCCTGATTGCCTATGTTATGGCCCGGAGATGTGGTTTCCACCGGAACTCCGGGAGGCGTGGGGATGGGGATGAAGCCTCCGGTATATTTGAAACCCGGGGATGTAGTGGAATGGGGAAGCCCCGCTTTTGGATTCGCTTCCCAGGCTGTGGTGATTGATGATGAGGGGTAGGGGGACAATTCTCCGGCTCTTCTGAATATGGAGGGTAAGGGAAAGTTTTTTCTCTTACCGCTTCTGCGTATTGTTTCTGTATCCGGAGCGTTGGTTTCCCGTGGAACGGGGCCGCCGGAGCGGGCCGGAGGGCAGATGACGCCTGCGTGCGGGGGCTGGGCGGTATTTTCTCTTGATTACTTCGCCGCGGTTTAGTGAAGTGGCCGCGTGAAAAACGTGGTTTTGTACGTGGTCATGGTGACCGGGCTGACAGCCCTCTTCGTCTGGCTGAAAGGCAGGAATGCGGAACGCGCCCCTGTTCCCGCCGCCATGGTGGTGTCTCCGGAAAGCGGCATGGCGCGCCCTATTGTGCTGGTGGATGTCCGAACTCCGGATGAGTACCGCACGGGACATAAGGAGGGAGCCTTGAATATTCCGGCAGATGAGGTGGAACAACGGGCTCCGCAGCTTCTTCCGGATAAAAACGCCGTGATTCTGCTGTATTGCCGTACGGGCAAGAGGGCGGACAAGGCGCTGGAAACGCTCAGGAAGATGGGATATTCCCATGTGGAAAACCTGCACCGGTTCGAAATGTAACTTTCCGTCCGATTGTTCTGTGCGGGGCTTCCGAGGGACGCCGGGCGTGCCGTTTCCTGGTTCGGTCAGGAAACGGCACGGGTACGGATTCATGAGGCTCCTTCCGGAAAGCGAATGAAATTCAAGCCGTTCATTCTTTAATCAATTCCAGTTTCCCATTGGAGGATTTTCCGCCTACGGAGCGGACCCTGGCTCTGAGGGAGCATCCGTTGTTGGCATGGATTCCCTTGGGAAGGGAAAGTTTGTAGAAATTCCCGCGGGAAGGCTTGCCTGCCAATCCGGCGTGCTGGTCGCGGGCGATTACTTTGCCGTTTTCCAGGAGTTCGACGCCGTCTATTTCCAGGGCATGGCTGCCGGAAGTGAAGACGAAGCGCACCCCCCGGAGTTTTTCAAGATCAGCGGAAGAAACGGGCCAGTCCAGATAACTCCATTCCGTGGATACCGTCGCGGAGGTCCAGTTTCCTATAATTGATCCGGCTGCTTTTCTTTTCAGGGAAGAAGGCAGGGGGGGCGCCTCCCGGATAGCCTGGCGGCAGGCGTTGACCAGATCTCCGGGCGCGTGCGCCGCGCTTACGCCAGTGGAACGGACCCATTTTTCCTCCCATGCTCCCATATCCGGATTTTTATCGGAAAGACGGCTCTGAATAAAGTGTTCCCAGCGCGGCAGATAGTAGTCCCTGATAAGGCCGCTCCATATTTTGGCGGCGTAGTCGTCTACGGGAGGCCCCCATCTGGTCACCAGCCTTCTGGCGTTTTGTTCATACTTGTTTTTTCCCTCCGGAGAAGTTCCGTGAGACCGGGCAAATGATAACCAGCGCGACAGCCTCCAGGTGGGGTGTCCTTCCAGAAGGGAATCCGCCCGAAGGGCGTATTTGCGGAAATATTCCATGCATTTTTTCGTATTCTCCATGTCTTGTTCATCCAGGGCTTCCAGAGCGGCCAGGATGGCTTCATTCATGCGTATGCCAAGGTAATGGGCGGTCATCTCAACGGCATCCTGGCGGAACAGGGGGGACTGTTCCATGCCGCGAGTGTTGACGAACAGGGAGAGGCCTTTCAGAAAATCTTCGCTTGTGTTTACGGAACAGCCGCGGGTGCCGGGTTTCATTTGCCAGTTGAAACGGGGATGGTCCTTTAAGTTGGAATAGGCTGTGCGGCGGAACAGATTCCAGGCTTCCTTCATGCTGTCCGGATAATTTCCGTATCGGGCACGGCAATAATTTTCCAGATATTGTTCCACGTCCTCCTGGCGGTCCCTCCATGCGGCGTCCGTAACCAGTTCGTAGATAACGTCATTGTTTTCTATCCCTTCCGGGGCCATGCCCATTCCGGAGAGGCGCCCCCTGGATGAAGAGTTCAAGGCTTCCAGATGGCCGTTGGCGTAAAAATCCATTACCCCAGTCATGGCGCATTTGCCGCCCATGTTGGGAACCACGCTGTAAACCCACGGTTTATTGAAAAAACCCTTGAAGACGTCCCAGTTCATGCCGTTGCGCCAGAAAGTCTTGTTGTAATCCGCCGCCAGGTCCAGAAGGAGCATCTTATCGTCCGGAACCTTGCTGAGCAAAGCCTTCAGAGTATCTGCGTTCCAGATATTGCGCTGGTATCCGAACATCCATCCCTGCATGACCCATACCGCATTCGGGTTGGTGGAGGAAATGGAGCGGTAGATTTGTTCTCCGAGGGAGCTGAGCATATTGTTGCGGGCTTCGGCGCCTCCTTTGTTTTCGGGAAGTTCCATTTCATTGAAAGAGTCCGCAAGAAAATGGGTGTTTTTCCCGAATTCCTTCTGCCATTCCTGCATGTACAGGCGTCCTATTTTAAGGAAAAGGGGCTCTTCCGGAGAAAGAAAATGGGCGTGGTTTTTTTGAGGCCAACCTCCCCACCCCAGCCGGTGAAGCTTCGCTTCCGGATAAAGGCGGAGGATTCCCCGGGGAACGAAACCGGAAAAAGCGGGACAAATGGGGGTCATGCCCAGGGATTTCATCCTGTGCAGGATGCGGTGCTGCAGGGCGATTTGGTCCTTGTGCCAGCTGGCGGGCAGGGGGCCGTCATGATTGACGATGTTCCCCATCCGCTGCCAGGGAAGGTGTGCCGGTCCCGTATAAAATTCTTCTATTTCTTTCTCCGTCAGTCCCAGCTGTTTCCATACCCGGACGGCGATTCCCTCCGTGGCAACCAGGGCCAGAGGCATATCTATGCCGTGCAGAGCCATCCAATCTATTTCTTTTTCCCAGCGTTCCCAGGTCCAGTAAGGCATCGTATAGCCATAGGTGACCACATTGAAGTAATAGTGGTTGCGGAAAGGGGAAACGATGCGGCGCGGCGCGGCATCCGGCAGTTGCGCCGGCCAGCGGATATCTTTATTATCCCAGGAGACCATTCCCAGACGGTTTGTCTTCAGAAAATCATAGAATCCCCGGCAGAGGGCTGTGCCGCTGCTTCCCCGGATATTCAGTATTCCGCCGGAAGCTTTCGTTTCAAAAACATCGTGCCCGTCTTCTTTTTCAATAATTTCCAGTTGCAGTTTTTCCGGGGCTTTAGCCAGGGACGGAACGGTCCGCATGATTACTGAACGCGCTGCTTCCCGCTCCCTGTTTTTCTGTATATCTTCTGCGAAGACAAACAGATTTGTCAGCATGAAAAGGAATAGAATTTTTGAGAAGTAAAAGGTCATATTTATAATATATCACAGACTGGTAAATGGTTCTTTCAGCGAAAAACGGATATTTGCGTAATCCGTCAAAGAAAAAGCCCCTGCATGCCAGCATGCAGGGGCCTCGGTTGAAAAACCGGAAAGCTTTTATTCCGCCTTGGGCTTCCGTGGAGCCCTTTTGCGCGGCGTTTTGGGCTTTGCCGGGGTTTTATCCTTGATGTGCAGGAAGGTGAGCGTCTCCGTTCCGTCCGTTTCCACGGCTTCAATTTTATCGCCGGGTTTCACGTCTCCCCTCAGCAGGGATTCCGCCAGCGGGTCTTCCAGCAGGCGTTCGATGGTGCGGCGCATCGGGCGTGCGCCGTACTGCGGGTCGTAGCCGTTCTTGATGATCAGGCTCAGGGCTTCCGGGCTCAGGGCCAGCGTGATATTCTTGGTCTTGAGACGGGAGATGAGCTTGTCCGCTTCCAGATGCACGATGCGTTCCAGGTCATCCCGTTCCAGCATGCGGAAGACGGAAATGTCATCAAAGCGGTTCAGGAATTCCGGGCGGAATTGCCTGCGCGCTTCTTCCAGAATCTTTCCCTTCATGGCGGCGTAGTCCGCGTTGTCGGCGGCCATGGCCCCGAAGCCCATGGCGCTCTGCCGCTTGGCGGAGGCGGCCCCCACGTTGGAGGTCAGGATGATGATGGTGTTGCGGAAGTTGATCTTGCGTCCCAGGGAGTCCGTCACGCTTCCTTCTTCCAGAATCTGGAGAAGCAGGTTCATGACGTCCGGATGGGCCTTTTCCACTTCATCAAAGAGGATGACGGAGTAGGGCCTGCGCCGGACGGCTTCCGTGAGCTGGCCGCCTTCGTCATGGCCTACGTAGCCGGGAGGAGAACCGATGAGACGGGACGTGGTGTGTTTTTCCATGTACTCGCTCATGTCCACCTGAATCAGGGCGTCCGCGGTGCCGAACATGATTTCCGCCAGATTGCGGGCCAGATAGGTTTTACCCACGCCGGTGGGGCCCAGGAAGAGGAATGAGCCGATCGGGCGGCGAGGGTCCTTGATGTCCGCGCGGCTGCGCCGCAGGGCGCGGGCGATGGCGGAGGCCGCCTCGTCCTGGCCGATGACTTTGCTTTTTAACTCTTCTTCCATCCGCAGAAGTTTGGCGGTTTCCTTTTCCTCCATCCGGGCCAGCGGGATGCCCGTCCATTTGGCGAGCACGCTCATCACGTCTTCATCCGTCACGGGAACGTAATTGGTCTCATAGGAATTGCGCCAGGTTTCCAGCATGTTCTGAAGTTCCGCCCTGGCTTGTTTTTCCTCGTCGCGCAGGCAGGCTGCTTCCTCAAAAAGCTGGGTTTCCACAGCCTTGTCCTTGCGTTCCTTGATTTCCGCAATGCGGGTTTCCATGTCGCTGATGTGGTCCGGGCGGGTCATCTGGGAGACGCGCTTGCGCGCCCCTGCTTCATCCAGGATGTCGATGGCCTTGTCCGGCAGGAACCGGCCCGTCAGATAGCGGTGGGAGAGCCTGGCTGCGGCTTCAACGGCTTCCTTCGTATAATGCACCTTGTGATGTTCCTCATACTTGGGCTGGATGCCGGCAAGAATCTGAATGGTGTCCTCCACGGAGGGTTCCCCTACCTGCACCTGCTGGAAGCGGCGTTCCAGGGCGGCATCCTTCTCAATGTGTTTCCTGTATTCGTTGAGCGTGGTGGCGCCTATGGCCTGGAGCTCACCCCGGGAGAGGGCGGGCTTGATGATGTTGGAGGCGTCCATGGAGCCTTCCGCGGAGCCGGCGCCCACGATGGTGTGCAGTTCGTCAATGAAAAGGATGACGTTGCCTTCCCGGCGTATTTCATCCATCACGGCCTTGAGCCGTTCTTCAAACTGGCCGCGGTATTTGGTGCCGGCCACCATCAGCGCCAGATCCAGGGAGATGACCCTCTTGCTGCGCAGGAGCTCCGGAACATGGCCCTGGGCTATTTCCTGGGCCAGCCCTTCCACGATGGCGGTTTTGCCCACCCCTGCTTCACCGAGCAGGACGGGGTTGTTCTTGTTCCTCCGGCACAGAATCTGGATGACGCGCTCAATTTCCGAGGCGCGGCCGATGACGGGATCCAGCTTGCCGTCCCGGGCCAGCTGGGTCATGTCCCGGCCGAAGGCCTGGAGTGCTGGGGTCTTGGATTTCTGTTGCCTGGAGTAGGAGGGGGAGGAAGGCTCGTCCGTCGGGATGGCGGAGGATTCATTTTCCTCCTCGTCGTCATCGTCGTCCGGGATGATGTTGTCTTCATCCGCATCCATCTGGTATTTGGGGGTCAGCACGTCCAGCAGTTCGCGCCGCGCCTGTTCCAAATCCACGCCGAAGTGGCGCAGAATCTGTCCGGCCACGCCGTCTCCGTCACGGATGAGGCCCAGGAGCAGGTGTTCCGTGCCCACATACGTGTGGTTGAGTTCCTGGGCTTCCCTGTTTGCCATTGCCAGGACTTTGCGCACCCTGGGGGTGTACGGGATGTTGCCCTCCGCCTGGGGTTCCGTGCCCCGGCCTATTTGTTCCTCCACCTGTTTGCGCACGGCGGTAAGCTCCACGCCCAGATTTTCCAGGATGGTGACGGCCACGCCCTTGCCCAGCTTGAGCAGGCCGAGCAGAAGGTGTTCGGTTCCTATGTAATGATGATTGAAGCGGTCCGCTTCCCGGCGCGCATGCGCCAGCACTTGTTGCGCCCTAGGCGTAAAATTATTCATGGATGGTCAAAAAATTGGTATGGTTGCATTAGTTGCCGGAAAGTTCCTTCCGGATCATATCAGCGCGGATCTGGTCCCTGTGTTCCGAAGTGGTTTGGTCCGTGGTGGACAGGCGGGCCAGATGGGCCGGCTGGATGTTCATGATGGTTTTATTGACGTTTTTTAATGCCTGGTGGGAAAAGATGTCCAGAGACGCTCCCATCCGGAGGAAGGAGAGCAGCGCCAGCGCCTCCTGCGTGGAAAGCAGAGTGGCGTTGGTCAGAAGGCCGTAGGCGCGGGAAACGCGGTCCTTCACCTGCAGGGAAGATGACTGGAGCAGCCGCCTGCGCGCGTTCCATTCCTGATGGGCCAGGTCGGAGGTGAAGCGGGTCATGCGTTCCACAATCCGGTCTTCACTGTCCCCCAGCGTGGACTGGTTGGATATCTGGAAAAGGTTGCCGGTGGCTTCCGTCCCTTCCCCGTAAAGGCCGCGGACGGTAATGTTAAGCTGTGCGGCCGCCTGAACGACCTGCTGCATCTGTTCAGAGATGACGAGGCCCGGCAGATGCATCATCACGGAGGCCCTCATGCCCGTGCCCAGGTTGGTGGGACAGGCGGTAATGTAGCCCAGCCGCGTATTGTAGGCGTACGGAAGCCTGGCTTCCAGTTCAGAGTCTATTTTGGAGATAGCCCCCCATGCTTTTTTAAGCTGGATGCCGGGCAGGATATACTGCAGGCGCAGATGGTCCTCCTCATTAAAGAGGATGCTGGCATTCTGGCTGCGGGAGATGAGGACGGCGCAGCCTTCCGAACGCGCCGCCAGTTCCCGGGAAATGAGGTGGCGTTCCACCAGCAACTGTTTCTGTTGCTGGGTAAGACCGGAGAGCTCCGCATAATAGCCTCCCTTCATGACGGGGATTTGGCGCGCTTCTCCGGAAGTGAGCTTCAGCGTTTCTTCCCTCTGCTGGCGTGTGGCCCAGCCGGGAAAGGGGGTGGCGGTCAGGTTGCGCGCCAGGCGGATGCGGGAGGTGAGGACGATGTCGTGCTCATCCCTTGATTCCACCATCCATTTGGCGGGGTTGTTGAGTAAGTCGTCAAAGAGCATGTATGTTAATTGGTCGGCGTGCGCAATTGTTTGATTTGATCGCGGAGTTTGGCGGCGCGTTCATAATCCTCTCTTGCCACTGCCAGGGAAAGCTGTTGTTCCAGATCGCTGATGGTATGGGTTTCCGTTTCGCGTTTTTCGGCCCGTTCCGGCGTTTTTCCGTGATGGTGGGAATCAGGCTGGATCTGGGTAAGAAGCGGGAGGATTTCTTCTTCAAAGACGTTGTAGCATTCACTGCAGCCCAGGCGTCCTACGTTTTTGTAATCCTGAAGGGTGAAGGAGCAGATCGGACAGCTTGTGAGGGGCAGGGATTGCAAGGCCGGAATGGGAGCGGCAGAACCCGCTGCTCCTTCCTTGCCGAATTGGCCCTGAAGGTTCGGGAACAGTTTCTCCGCCAGATCAAAGGCATCCGGATCCAGCAGACCCCGCTCCTGGGCGCATTTGGCGCAAAGGCAGAATTTGGTGGACTTCCCGTTGATGATCTGTGTCAGGAACACCGTTGCCGGTGCAGAGCATATCTCACATTTTTTCACAACCCGCATTATAATGGCGCTCCCTGTGGCGGACTAGTAGTCTGCGTGTCATGGATTGTCATGAAAACGGGCCTTGTTATTGTACTTAAGAAGAATTCTTTCCGCGTTGTTTCAAAAGCCCGCACCGTGATGAATACAAATAGGCTGTGCAAAAAATGACGCCCAGCACCAGAATGATGGTGGCGCCCAGATGCCAGCCCAGAGGGAAGGACAGGTAAAAAGCCAGCAGGGAACCCAGCCCTCCGATGATTCCTCCCCCCCAGAAGAGATGGGCCGGCTTGTTGGTAAGCAGGTACACCGTGGCGGCCGACAAGCAGCCCCAGTGTCAGGAACGCTCCCACGGCCTGCAGGGAGGAAACGAGCACCAGAATGATCAGGGTGAAGATGCCGTAGCTGATGAGGCGGGAGGGGATTCCCAGCGTGGTGGCGATGTCCGGGTCAAAGAGACAGATCAGGATGGGGCGGCGGAAGAGCAGCAGGATCAGGACGCTGACGGAGCTGATGGCGAAGGCGATCCACAGGTCGGAGTCGGACAGGCTCATGATGGAGCCAAACAGCCAGTCGTCAATTTTCTGTTGCAGGCCCAGCCTGACCAGCACGATGAAGCCCGCAGCGAAAGCCGTGGTATGCAGGATGGAGAGGGCGGTGTCCTGGTTCAGCCGGGATGTTCGGGAAACGAAGAGGGAACCCAGACCCACCAGCAGGGCGGCCACCACAGCCCCCGTCAGCAGGCTCCAGCGGGTAAGGCCGAAGAGGAGCACCGCCACCGCAATGCCCGGCAGCAGGGCGCAGGAAAGCGTACCGATTTGGAGGGCGGATTTTTTCAGGATTACCAGCCCGCTGACGAAGCCGTTGGCGAAGCCGATCATGACGCAGGCCAGCAGGGACCGCTGCGCGATGGGTTCGCGGAGGAATTGGAGAAAATCGTCCATCATGAAGCTTGGGGTTCCGGTTGAGGTTCCATTCCGTATGTCTCCCGGATGCGTGCGGGGGTAAGCACTTCCTTCGGGGGGCCGAAGGCGGCCAGCTCCCTGTTCATCAGCAGGATGGTGTCGAAGATGTCCGCCGCCGTGTTCAAATCGTGGTGGGAGGCGATGACCAGCCGTCCTTCCGCCGCCAGGGAATCCAGAAGCTTCCCCAGGGATTGGCTGGCAGGAGCGTCCAGGCCCGTGAAGGGTTCGTCCAGCAGGAGGACATGGGCCTCCTGCGCCAGGGCCCGAGCCAGAAAGGCCCGCTGCTGCTGGCCGCCGGAGAGTTCTGAAATCTGGCGGTCCGCCAGGGATTCCATACCAAGAACGTGAAGGGATTTTTCCACAATATCCCGGTCATGCCTCCCGAATTTTTTCCACAGGCCCAGGGACGGATAACGGCCCATTTCCACCAGCGCGTGGACGGTGATGGGGAAAGACCAGTCCACGTCGGAACGCTGGGGCAGGTAGGCTATTTCTCCCGGCGTGTCGTGCAGGGGGCATCCGTTCCACAGGATTTTTCCGGAATCGGGGCGGATCAGCCCGGCCAGAGCCTTGATCAGCGTGGATTTTCCTGCACCGTTGGGACCCATCAGAGCCAGCGTGTGGCCGCAGGTGATGGAAAAGCTGATGCCGTTGAGCGCGAGAAGGCTTCCATAATAAACGCTGAGGCTGTCCACTTCCAGTCGGTGGCGGTCCGGGTGGCTGGCGTGCGCGCCCCAGCAGATGTGGTCCTGGGTGCAGGGAGGGGCTGGGCTGTTCATTTCCATGAGAAGGAGTAGCTGTCGTTCAGGGAGGGGCCGAAGGACCAGCGGGTGGCGGAGACGGTGGTTTTCCCCTCCGGTTCCAGTTCCAGCATGACGGGGGTGTCCGGCGTGTTTTCCGGCCAGCGGGCGGAAACGGTAAGCGTTACGGAACCGTTTTTCAACGGCAGGCCGCATTCCGTTTCTTCATGCAGCCCGGGCGTTTCGGGCTGCCAGAGAAGACGGCCGCCGCAGGAGATGGAAAGGGCTTCCGGACGGTGGGCGCATCTGACCGTGATGACCGTGGGAACATCCGCGGTTTGCGCCGTGGGGGCGGAATGCTCCGCTTCCTGTGATCCGGTGGTGGGTGCCGTCATGTTGTAGAGGAAGAATCCCAGCAGGATGACGACTCCCAGAGTGGGAAAAAACTGCCGCAGGGGTGTGCTGGTCATGGCCTGGGGGACGGGGAAAGGGCTTCCTTGATGATGCCTGTGTTTTGTCTGAACATGGATTCGAACGTGTGGCCCTCAGGTGCCAGCCCGTCGGTATTGATTGGTCTGGCAACGGGGATGTTCAGGGATTTGGCGATTTCCGTAAGGCTCTTGGGGTTGGAGGAATATTCCGGGAATAGGGCTTTTACCCCGGCTGACCTCAGCTTTTTCAGCGTGGAGGCCAGCTGGGAGGAGTTGCCTTCATCTTCACGGCTTATCCCCTGGATGCTGATGCTGCGGAAGCCGAATTCCCTGCAGAAATGGTTCATGGCCGCATGCCCCGTAACCAGGACGCGGTCCGTTTCCGGAATGTCCGCAAGTTCCTTTCTGGCCCAGGAGGAAAGCTGGTCCATCTTTCTGTTCCACCGGGACAGGCCGGCTTTATAGTCCTGTTCATGGGCCGGGTCCAGCCGCGTGAGCGTTGCGGCCAGGGTGCGGGCGGCGCGTTTCATATTGGCCGGGGTGTGCCACCAGTGGGGGTCGTTGGGACCGTGGGCGCAGCAGTCTCCGTCGTGTTCGTGGTCATGGTCTGCGGTGTCTTCCTCCACGGGAACATCCGGGACGGAGGCTCCGAGATCCAGAATTTGCGCGCTGCCTCCCAGGGCGTCCTTTAATTTGGGAAGGTACGGCTCCAGGTTTTTGCCGGAGGCCAGCACCAGGCGCGCCCGTCCTGCGGCGGCAATGTCCTGCGGCGAGGGTTCAAAGCTGTGCAGGTTGCCGTTGGGGCGCAGCAGGTCCGCCACCTGCAC
>OBUZ01000839.1_pt1 | contig 12913 bp, 7 predicted proteins | sample 1494961 | NCBI WGS metagenome assembly OBUZ01 (sample SAMEA2579939, study PRJEB22360) | human gut metagenome | biome: human gut; feature: human-associated habitat; material: faeces | place: Denmark | collected 2008/2010
TCCTAGAAAATGATACCAAAGAGAAAGTCGCATTGACAGAGGAACAGGAACAAGCCTTACTGTCATTCATCAAGACGGACAATGTGTATCACAAGTATTATGATGATGTGCTGATACTGTTAAAGACAGGACTTCGTATCTCGGAACTGTGCGGACTGACAATTATGGACGTTGATTTTATCCATGAGGTTGTAGTTATCGACCACCAGTTACTAAAGAGCAAGGAACAGGGCTATTACATTGAAACGCCTAAGACAAAAAGCGGAACAAGGCAAGTGCCATTAAGCAGAGAAACGATACAAGCATTTCAACGGGTTATGAAGAAACGCCCAAAGGCAGAACCGTTTATGATAGACGGACGGGGCAACTTTCTATTTGTCAATCAGAAAGGCAAGCCAAAAGTTGCGATTGATTACAATATGCTTTTTGTCCGTATGGTAAAGAAATACAACAAGCAACACAAGGACAATCCCTTGCCACATATCACACCGCATACGCTACGCCATACGTTCTGCACAAGACTGGCAAGCAAGAACATGAACCCGAAAGATTTACAGTATATCATGGGGCATTCAAATATCAGTATCACAATGAACTGGTATGCTCATGCGTCCATAGATACCGCAAAATCAGAGGTTCAGCGTCTAATCGCATAAGAAGTATTTACCACGATTTTAACCACGTTTGATAGCGAAAATATAAGAAGATAGACCTAGATATGTGAGGTTTACCACAAAAGCAAAATGCCCGTAGAGCCGATAAAATAAGGCTTTGCGGACATTTAAGAAGATATAAAAAGATAGTCAAAAAGACATATATAATTTGTACTAAATCTACTATAGCATTTCTGATAGAGGTATAGATTCGTATGCTAATTATAAATAATAGACTATTCTTCAATGTCTCTTGATATATCAGTTTTCAAGCATTTCTTATCAATCATATGAAATTACATAAAGTTTTGACTCTATCATTCCTATTTTTTAGCAAAAATTGCAATGTTATCTACTATTGATTAGCATTTTTATCAAAAATATCCTTCATCCACTTTTATAGATAATGGAAAGCGAAACAGCTTTTCCGATATGTTCACTTATTCAAATGTTATGGATACAATCGAACTTGGAAAACATTCTATGTGTATCCTGATGTTTCTTTATAATATATTATATGAATGCTAATAAATAAAAAGTACAAAATTATTGTTGAAAAACACAAACTATAAGGGTTTACTGCGAACGTAAGTTACAGTAAAATGAAATCGGTTACAAGTAAGTCTTGGTGCGAATTGAATTGTTTATAAAGGTATATATTTATGTATAGCTTGTTTTTTAGGCAATATGGTCGTATAATGCACAAAAAAACAGCAAAAGCTGCTGTTTTGTACGTATTTCATAAAGTATACTTTATGAAACAAATGCACAAAGACATATTCTTGAGATGAGCCATCTAGATGAGGAGATGGTATATTCGGATAGGAGGTGCACGTGCTACTGTTTTGTTTTTGGTATTGTTATAGTTAAAGGGAGGGTAAGAACTTGAAAAGAAAAACAGTGAATAAGGCAATCGTATTGAGTACCACAGCTGCTATGGCAGCAGGAAGCACAACTATTGGAGTTTTGGCTGATTCCGTCACCGCTACATCCGTAAAAAAGGATACAATAAAAGATCAGACAGCTGTAAATATTCTAAAGCCGAAGTCAGGCTATACATACCTGAGTTCCGTTGCAAGTGCCGCAAAGCAGGATAACATTGTAACGGTTACGTATGAAAACGGTGAAAAAGCTCAAATTATATTTCTTGAAAACAATCTTTTCCGTTTTGATATGGAGCCGGATGGCAAGAGTGATAGTTTCAAAGACTACGCCACGCCAAATAACTCTGAAGAGACAGGTAGGATCATACAGCAGAAAGATGATTCCTCAGAATACAACAAACCATCACCTACGGTAGAGGAAACAGATGGACACATAACGATTTCAACAGATAGCGTACGCCTAGAGATAGATAAGGCCACGTCTATGATGAAACTTCTAAATGCAAAAACAAAGGCAGTCATTTGGGAAGAAAGTGCACCAATACAATATAAATCCGGAAGTACGATTCAAACACTGAAAAAACAAGGTAATGAGAATTTCTACGGAGGCGGTACACAGAACGGTAGATTTGTACATACTGGACAAGCAATCAATATCGTCAATGAAAACGGATGGACAGATGGAAAAGTTTCCAGCCCGAACCCTTTTTATTGGTCAACAAACGGATATGGGGTCGTAAGGAATACGTTCAAACCCGGTAAATATGATTTTGGCAAAACAACAGAAGGAAAGGTTACTACAACGCATAATGAGAACCGCTTTGATGCCTATTTCTTTGTGGGTGATAAACCTACGGATATTCTGAACAGCTATTTCAAACTTACAGGAGACCCTGCACTGATGCCGATGAAATCCTTCTATCTTGGTCATTTGAACTGTTATAACCGTGATGAATGGAAGGCAGCATCTGGAAATAGTGGTTCTCTTCTTGAGGATGGAAAGCGTTATCAGGAAAAAAACAACGCCGGTGTTGCCGAATCCGGTTGGACGCTTGAAACGCTAAACGGTAAGAGCGATAAAAATGATTCAGCATATAAGTTTTCTGCGCGCGCAGTTATTGACGGGCATGTTGATAATGATATGCCGTTTGGCTGGTTTATCCCCAATGATGGGTATGGCTGTGGTTATGGTCAAAGTGATACATCACTGGATGATAATATCGCAAATTTGAAAAATTTCACGCAATATGCCGCGCAATACGGTATTGGTACCGGATTATGGACGCAATCAGACCTGACACCGAATCCGAAAGAACCAATTCATTTGCAAAGAGATTTTGAAAAAGAAGTCAAAGAGGGTGGTATCCGGACCTTGAAGACTGATGTGGCCTGGGTAGGTCAGGGATATTCATTCGGATTGAACGGAATTAGCCATGCATACGATATCGTAGCTGCAACAAAAGATCGTCCTACGATTGTAACACTTGATGGCTGGGCAGGCACACAGCGGTATGGCGGCATCTGGACAGGCGATCAAACTGGTGGCAACTGGGAATATATACGTTTCCATATTCCTACATATATCGGACAAAGTTTAAGCGGTAATCCAAACGTATCCAGTGACATTGATGGAATCTTTGGAGGAAGTTCACTAATTCAAACAAGAGATATCCAGTGGAAATCGTTTACCACGATGATGTTGGATATGGATGGCTGGGGAAGTTTCCCTAAAAAACCTTATATTTTTGGTGAGGATACGACCTCCATCAATCGTATGTATCTCAAGTTGCGTGCAGAACTGATGCCTTATATTTATTCTACGGCTTATACATCTGCAAATCTAGGTGAGGGCAGTGAAAAAGGAAAGCCGCAGGTACGTGCGATGTTTCTAGAATATCCAGATGATCCTAACACTTATGGCACCAATGTGCAGTATCAGTTCATGATGGGGCAAAATCTGCTTGTTGCTCCAATATATCAAGATACTGCGATGAAAGATAATGGTGATGATATCCGTAATGGCATTTATCTGCCGGATGAAAATCAGGTATGGATCGATTATTTTACAGGAAAACAATATCGTGGAAATCAGACTCTTAATAATTTCGACGCACCGATCTGGAAACTTCCATTATTTGTGAAAAACGGAGCAATATTACCTATGTTTACAGAAAATAATAATGCTGAACCGATTTCTGATACAAATACAAAAGGATTGGATAAGTCAAAGCGAATCGTAGAATTTTATCCTGATGCAACAAAAAAAAGCACGAACTATACATTATATGAAGATGATGGTAAATCTATCGATAATACGAACAAGGATCAGCCTACGTATGGCGATGTGGTAACAACACACTTTACAAGCAAAGTCGATAATGGTACAGCAACACTGACAGCTGAAAAGAGTACAGGAAGCTATGGCGGCTACAATGCTAATCGGGAAACCACCTTTGTTGTTAATGTGTCCAAAGAGCCTAGTGATATCACTGCTAAAGTTGGAGATCAGACACTGAATAAAGCAGACTTCACTGTGGTTACTTCACAAGAGGAGTTTGATAAAGCTAAAGGAAATACATATTTCTATAATGCAAAACCGAATCTGAATAAGTATGCTACCGCTGACAGTGATTTTGCCTCAAAAGAAATAACTACAACACCGAAACTGTATGTTAAATTTGCGAAAATGAATGTTAATAACAAAGCAGTACAGCTGCAGGTGAAGGATTTCGTCAATGATGGAAAACTGAATAAATATGAGTTGAATAAAAATCTTGGTGTACCGCAGAATCTCACTGTGGATGAAGACAATGTGACACCTACCTCGATTCCTCTAACTTGGAGTGCTGTAAGTGGCGCAACCGGTTATGAAGTGGAAACAGATGGTGTGATACAGGGGGGTATCGCCTCTACAAGCTATACCCATGAAGATCTGGAATACCATTCCAAGCATACATATCGTATCCGTGCAATCAATGAAGACGGATTCTCTGCATGGAGTGCTCCGTTAGAAGCTCAAAGCGCATTAGATCCATACCGCAATGTACCAAAGGATATCGAATTGAAATGGCCGTATGGCGATCAATGGGGTGCAGTAAAGAATGCTCTGGATTTTGATTATGGTAACATGTTCCATTCCACAGACAATGCAATTAATAAAGACTTCATAATGGATATGAAGAAAGTATATGATATGGATCGATTCGAATATACCCCACGTCAGGACAATAAGGGAAACGGAGCTGTTCAACAGATGGATATTTACGCAAGTATAGACGGTACGGATTACTCACTGGTTCATGAAGGGGTGCAAGATGAATGGACATACTCAAATGATATGAGCGTTCGTGATACGAAGACTGTGGATTTGAAAGGTGTACGCGCAAGATATCTGAAGCTTGTCCCACGTAAATCAAAAGGTGGATTCTTCTCAGCTGCTGAAATGCAGCCATATAAAATAGATGGAACAGAAGGCATTCTCCCAGGAGATACAAATAAAGACGGTGTTGTCGATGATAATGACCTGACGCAGATCGATAACTATGTTGGTTTGGAAAAAGGCGATGCAGCATGGGGTCAGGTAAAGGATATGGACTGGAATAATAACGGCTATATCGATGCGCTAGACGTAGCATATACAACAACACAGTTGAATGGCGGAATCGCTAAGCCAGCAGGTATCCCTGAAGGGAACATTCAGTTCGTTGCGGATAAAGCCGATGTGAAAAAAGGAGAAAAGCTCAGTATCAAGGCATATGGCATAAATATGAAAAATGTATACGCCTTAGGATTTCAATTACCATTCAATAGCAGTGATCTGAATTATATTACTACGAAGCCGTCTCTTGCTACGATCAATATGAAACAGTTCGCATTCTCACGCAAAAAAGTGGAGAAGGAAGCAGATTCTGTAAATGATTTTAATTTGAATGTCGTATTTTCTGATATCGGTAACCAGACTATGATCAGTGGAACACAGGATCTGTGTACCTTTGAATTCATTGCTATGAAAGATATGAATATCACAGATGCATTCTATTCAGAGGCAAAGGTTACGTATGTCAGCAGTGGTTTGAAGGAAATAAATCCGCTGAAAACACCACAAGATCCCTCCCTTCCGAATACAAAACGTATTTTGACAGAAAATGAAGTGCCATCAGTAACATTTAGCAATGATGTGAACAACAATGTGCCGGCAACAAACCTGTGGCAGCAAGATGATTGGAAAAAGATATTATTTGATGGTAATTTGAGCAACAATGCCGAATTCAAATATTATTATGGAAGTGCCAGTGATTTAACACCTGATGTGAAACTTCCTACAGATATGAAGTTCACCTTCGACAAAGCAAGAGGCATTACATCATTTAAGGTTTATAACAGGGAGAGTGGTAATGGAAGGATGACATCCATAAAAGCGGTCGCACACACGGAAGCCGGACAGAAAGTCGACTTGGGTACTATATCCGAGGCGAAAAATATTTATGAATTTAATATTCCCAAGGATGCTGGTAAGATCACTTCTATCACGATTACACCACTGACAAGTAATGGGCAGGCCATCGCAAACAATGATCCGAACACAGTTCCTGAAGGTGGTAAAGAAAACCGTATGCTGACACTGCGTGAAATACAATTTATCGAAGACTCCACACAGAATGTGAAAGATATCGTATTGGATAAAAATAATCCAACACAGATAAATGTAAACCGCATTGTCGACTTTAAAGCAAGTGTAACACCAGGTAATGCTTCAAATCCTTTCTATGAGGTAACGAGCAGTGATCCAAGTGTTATATCAATAATCAAAACGATAACACCGGATGGTTATGCATTTGCACTTAAAGGTAATAAAGCAGGCACGGCGGATATAACTGTCAGTAGCCAAGGTGTGAACGATGCAGGAAAAAAAGTGATGAAGAAAGTAAGTATCACCGTCGTAGATGGTGTTTATCTTGATGACCTGCAGAAGATGCTACAGGATGCCAAAGATACGATAGCAGAAGAACAGCTATACACAAAGGAAAGTTTGACAAAACTACAGGATGCAATAGCGAATGCAGAAAAAGCAATGGCAGATAAGAAATCACAAAGTGCTGTGGATAATACCGTCATAGACCTACACAACGCGATGGTCAAACTCGAATACAAAGGATCTGATGAATTGCAGCCGGACAGTCAAGCATTGATTCCACATACTACTATAAAGCCAACTGCCACTTCTTCTGCAGGAGAAAGTCCTGTAACCAATTTGATTGATGGTCAACAGAATACCTTCTGGCATTCTGATTACTCCGGTGCAAATAGACTTCCACAAGCTGTCACACTAGATTTGGGTGGAAATTATGCAATCGAGCAACTGGATTACCTTCCGAGACAGGATGGCAGTAAGAATGGGGATATCACTGAGTATCGTATCGAAATAAGTGAAGATGGTCAAAACTACAAGCCGGTTGTTCAGGGGAGCTTCGCACATAACGATACAGAATTACTGCAAAAAGACAGTTTTAATAAAGTGAAATTCCAAAGAACTATGGGACGCTACGTGAAGTTTATTGCTTTGTCAGGTCTTGGTGATATTCCAAATGCATATGCATCCGCAGCTGAAATTCAGGTTTATGGAATTGAAGTAAGTGATTTGAAGCCCGCTACCGGTATACAACTTGATGTCACGGAACTGAAAGATATGGAAACGGGAATGAGTCAGCAGATACATGCAACCCTGACACCTGCTGATAGTACAGATTTACTGACATGGACGAGCAGTAATGAAAAAGTTGCGATAGTGGATGGCAGTGGACTTGTAACAGCTGTTGGTAGTGGTACAGCTACCATCACCGTACAGGCAAATGAAAATGTTAAGGCAGAAATCTCTGTCAGTGTGAGAGCAGAGGATAAGGATTTACTGACATCTTTGATTCAGGAGGCGAAAACACAAGCTGAGGGTTATGATAATGCAGATATTGAGAAGTATTTGCAGGATGCAATTACAGAGGCAGAAACTCATCTGAATGGTGATAAAGATGAAATAAAGGCTGCATATCAGGCACTGGCAGCAGCCATGTCAGAAGCAGATCTGATTGATCAGGATGTTACTGCTATAAAAGCATATGCAGCTGTAGATCTTAGCAAATATGAGGCAGGAGCTGCAGCAGAGACATATAAGAGCCTGGTACAAGATTCTTTAGCTCTTGCTAAGGACCCTGTCCAAAACAAAGATGCGCTGGCTGCAGCGAAGAAGCAACTGGACGAAGTATACGGCAATCTGGTTGCCTTACATCTTGATAGATTGCAGGAAGCGGTCGTTTACGCAGAAAAGTTGAATATGGACAATTACGTAGATAATGCTGAACGCAAGGCTTTTATAGGCGCATTGCACGAAGCGAAGACATTGCAGCCGAAAACCAATCAACAGATCATGGAAACGATCGATCGTTTGAGTAATGCGATGAAGGCATTGACTAGAAGGGCTTCCAAAGAGCAGATTGCAACAATCAAAAAGCAATTTGACGTATTATCGAAGCTAGATAAATCGCAATATAGTAAAGCAGATCAAAAGAAGATAGCAGATGTCTTAGCTGCTGCGAAAACTGCAATGGAGAATAAAAATCTGAGTGAAGCGGATGCTGAAAAGGTGATCGAACAGTTGAATTCATTATTGACACTAAAACCAATAGCACCACAAAAACCAGATGATGGAACAGAGAAACCAGACGGTCAAACGAAACCGGATCAACCGGCAGTTCCGGGTGGGACACCACAAAAACCTGTAGGACAAGATAAAAAACCGGTTATTGCAAATCCAAGCACACCGGTAGATACCTCTGATTCAACCAACAATGCAGGATGGCTTGCTATTATCGGATTAGGTGGCGCTGCAGCATGGTTCACAAATAAAAAACGCACAAAGTTAAAAAAATAACAGTCAAGGAAAGGGGGCAAAAGCAATGAAAAGATGGATATTAGCAGCGTTGAGTTTATCACTTATCCTTTGCGGCTGTGCCTCTTCTTCTTACAAACGGAGTACAGAGCGAGGAGAAATCTATAAGATTTCCCTTGCTGCCATGCTAGACAAAGTACAGAGAAAGGATACATTTGCAGTCATGCTAACACAAACTTACTGTGGTTATTGTCAGGATTTTGAAGAAATGTTGACTGCATATCTGAAGGATCATGATATTACCATGTATAATGTAATCCTTGATGAGGAGGAAGCAACTCCACAGGAAAATCTGGAATTGATCAGACCTGTTTTCCCGGACTTTGTATCAACCCCCGGTATCTTTTATGTAGAAAAAGGTGTTGAAAAAAGCCATCTGAAACCAAAAGATGGAGAAATTGATGAATCATTGTTAGATGAATGGGTACAGGAATACCAACTAGACCGAAAAGAGGAATCCAATGAATAAACGTGAAAATGATAGATCCTATATATTCTTTTATGTCATGAGTGTTTTGTTTCTTATGTATTTACTTTACTCAGCTATTACAACCTACTTTACCCTGGAGACATATTGCAAGACCTACAGTACCACCATGCTGAAGGAATGGACATATTGTTTGCAGGTAGGTTTGGCTGCTGTGGTTCCCTGCTTGGCTTACGCCTGTACGATGTATGGAATCGCGCTCTTGATGAAGTCCGGTAATACTAAAAATTTAAAACAATCAAGTAATGAACAGACAACCACAGTTGAAGAACTGGGAAGTCTTCATGATATTAAAGAAATGGTAAAAAAAGAACTGCAGAAACCTTAAAGAAGGAAAGAAACTCTCTACTTTTAATTATGAAAACAGATATATCATATAGCCAATCATAATCTGCTTTCATTAAATGCATAGCACATAGGAAGAAATACTGTATTGCATATAGTAAGTTCTTGCTATCATGCTAAATGATTATGCTTATTGCAGCGGGAGTTCTCGTTTCGTTTATAAGGGTTTATAACAGAGATTTTCCATATTACAGATTTTTCAAATTAGATAAGCGATTTACGGAATTGCGTTTGTGCTAAATTCCGATTATATCCTAAAACACTGTATCTATTGAATTTTTTCTAGTACTTGAATCTTTGGGTTTACTGCAGCTTAGCTGGGATAAGTCATGATTCAAAAAGATATGGCGTAACACATTATTGCAGATATCAAAAAGACCAGAGCAGATACGAACTCATGTATAAGCGCTGCCTGGATTGCGGTTATTGTAAGGATCAAGTAATATGGCGAAGTTCATAAGTGTTTGGACTACAAACAAGTCTATCTTTTAAAACGATGAGTTGTAAGGCAGAAATTGAGCGTACATCTTGTCTGGAACTGTGATATTGCGCAAACTCCCTATGAGAGTAACACGAGTGTCGCAGCTTGAGTTTATAATGTATAGGGAAGGAACCGGTAGATTGTACCATAAAAAATTAACGAGGCTGTAACGAGTAAGCAGACATAAAAATCGAAAAAGCACTCATCCAGACACTGGAAAAAGTGCTTTTTCTTTGGTAAAATTTAATTGCTTATGTTAAATATATTACCTAAGAAAGATTATAGCACATATCAAGCGATCCTGCCATTAAATTCAATTTTCTTTCCAAAAATGACATAGCACATGATGATATTTCACGCACTGTTCTTGAAATCACAGGAGGTATAATTTAAATAAGCATATTGATTTCACTAACAGAAATACTCATGGCTATAATGGCATCTATATGAATTACGGTTATCCTCGCATGGGCTTGTTCGGTTACGCTTCCACTAGAAAACTTGAGAAACTGTGCCGTACTGATATCCGTTTCATATCTCTTATGAATAATTACAGACCTTGCCATCAGGCTTTCCACCGCTTCATCCATGATGATCTGAAAATGCCGATAGATAAGATATTCACTGAGATCAACAAATACATTGAACAGCAGGATACTGTAGATACATCTGTACTGTATCTTGACGGCACTAAATTTGAAGCGAATGCAAACAAAATGACCTTTGTGTGGAAGAAGGCCACAACGAAATATAGAGCCAGATTTGGGAAAAGACAATGAAATGCATTAAGAGTCTAAACCGTTATATTAAAAATGACCTTGAATTATCAATGATTTTTTCAATCTATCATGAAATCAGACTTGATTATCTGATGGATGTCTGTGACTGGATCGAACGATACATGAATGGACACGGGATAGAGTTCAAACATGGTAAGGGGCAAAGAAAGCATAAAATCCAGAGATACTATGATGAATTAAAGGAATATGCGCTGAAGATGTATAAATATATGCTTCATATAGATATACTTGCATAACGCAACAGTTTCTCTAAGACAGATCCAGATGCAACATTTATGCATATGAAATATGATTATTATAACAATACCGTTGTATTCAAACCGGGATATAATGTGCAGATGGGAGTAAGCAGCGAATATATCCGGCATATCTATATCAGTGCATATGCAAATGATATGAAGACATATATACCTTTCATGGATGGATATTATGATGCATATAAAACATATCCGAAGATCGTAGATGCAGATGCTGGATATGGCTGCTATAATAATTACGGTTATAACAGTATCCACCACCACATTGAGCAGTATTTGAAATATCCTGGATATGAGAAAGAAAAAGAGAAGAAAACGAAAAAGAATCAGTTCAAAAGCTTTCAAATGAAAGAGAATGAGAACGGTGAGATCATATGTCCAGCTGGGCATGCTTTTACGTTGGTATCATCAAGGCTGGATCATAGAAGTATGTATCCAATGACAAATCAGAAATATGTGAATGAGCATTGCGGAGACTGCCCTTTGAGATCGAGATGTACAAAAGCCAGGAAAGGCAGGACACTGAACAGAAGCCGGGATATGGAAAAATATCATAAAGAGGTTCGCAAGAATCTCGAAAGCGAGGAAGGAAAGAAGATTATGATGCAGAGAAGCATCCAGGCAGAGGGAGTGTTTGTGGATCTGAAACAGGACTATGGATATACAAGATTACATCGAAGAGGAGAAAGCGTTGTAAAAGAGGGGATATATCTGGCAGCAATCGGATATAATATCAGAAAATACCATAATCACAAGCAGCGTAAAAAAGAAGAAAAATTACCAAAGGCATGAGCAGAAGGCAAATTTATCACATAATCAGTTGAATAGTTTTAATGTACACGAAAATCATTAGAATATGTGATAGCACTGAGATGAAACATAAATCTTATGAATACATCTGCAAACACACGAAAAAAAGAGCTGTAACGTTCTGTAGCCCAATTTTCATGACTATTCGTTACAGCCCCTTTTCTCTATAGTTGGAAGATGCAAAATAACACTTGACCTTTTAAGTATTAAGTATATGTTCAGGAAAAGAAACACTCCCGGTGTATACCCTTACAATACATTTGTAGTAAAAATAAATATATACTCATGTACAAATGATAAAAGATACGATTTGTATCATTTATCTTTAATCTAAATTTTTTAAAATCATTGCTAAATTTTCTTTATGCCATGAAGCACCAATCAATGTTTTGTTCACTTTAAATGCTAATGTTCCTTGCGATGTAATAATTTCTAATTCATAAGACATTAACTTTTTTTGAGTTTAACACTTGTTATTTCTTCCCTTGGAACAAAAAGAAATGCTTCATTTTCTATTTTCCCGTTGTGTTATTTAAGCCGATAATAGCAATACCAATAAGAGCATAAGTGAATTTATTCGGGAATATAACGCTGATAATAGATGAATTCTCCTTAAATGCAATATTTTTTTTCATTAAGATATTGTTTAATATCTTGTTCTTTTAGCATTTCTATTGTCCTCCTGTAAAATTGATTTTGCTTAGAAATACTGTTTTGATTTTGTCATTTGAAAAAAACTGATTACAATACATTTTGTGTAAATTTTTTGATTCGTTTAGGAAATGTCTTTTATATACTCTATTGTAACCTTTCTTTCACCATATTTATCTGCTTTAGAAATGCGTATTATTTTTATTGAATTTTGAATAAGATTACGCCTGGAATAAGAATCCATAGTATTAAATACCCGTTTCTTCTTTGACATCAGCCTTTTATTTTTTTCTTACAGACATTGCAAAAATAATACTGATAAACTTCTTTCTTCTTTTTTTACTGTAGATTTTGTTATCATCCATTCTCCACATTCGAATTGTACCAGTCCTTTGAAATAGTAATTGTATTTCGTAGGTATATGAAATTCCTCATAGCTTTGTTAGCTTCTTCCCATAGTTTGTTATACTAATTCTTATAGATCACTACATGTTTTTACTTGCTATTTAAAAATATAGCTTTATCTTTTAACATATCCGGTTGTTCATACATCTTCTGCAGGTCCTTATTCCAGTCAGAACCAAGGGATGGAAGATCATCGATGA